>Ga0209208_10001433_pt1 | contig 33589 bp, 21 predicted proteins | sample S1TSphfallax_3_FD_187694 | JGI IMG/M metagenome (GOLD analysis project Ga0209208, IMG submission 187694) | Host-associated microbial communities from peat moss isolated from Minnesota, USA - S1T2_Fd - Sphagnum fallax MG (SPAdes) (version 2) | ecosystem: Host-associated > Plants > Peat moss >...
ATCTTCCTGTGACTCCCCAGTGTTGGATCAGAGAGTTGCAAACAGTTTGTCTGACATTGACCTTGCACATTTCAAGTGCATAATTCCCAAAAATTCTAGTCTCCCATTGTCAAATGTTTGAAAACAACTTTACCTGCATAATATAAAAGACATTGAGATAACTAATAACTAAGACTCTAAGCCAACTAACAATAATTCTTGAATCAATGGAAATATGCATTTGCTGTACTGGTTGAAGCATCTCTCTGAATACAACACTGCTCGTTCAGCATTACTGCATTGCATTCCTGCATCGCACATTCGACTATGGCATAAATTGGCTATATATTGAGGAAGTGTTTAGAAATCTTCCAATTGAAGTGTTTATAAATTTCCAATTGCACAAGATATAAGAATACAGGTGCAACCAGTAAGAACAATTTCTGCAAAGTGATAGAGAGATACATATACTGTATATGTATCTCTCTATCCCTTTGCAGTAATTGTTCTTACTGTTTGCAAAAGCTTTGAACTGTGATCCAACATTTTAGAGAGAATTCGGTCTCATTACACAACGCCACAATCTCTCTACATGCTTCATCACTGACACTACTAGTGCAGACAGCTCCCTCGGTTGGCAAATGCCTCATAATCCACATGCGCCCACAGACAGCAAAAAAAGACTTAACAGACCAACATCACTCAACCATCCAATTGAAGGGAGCAACATTGAAGTCCACTTTGTTCGTGCTGTGCATGCTTCAGATTACTAAAACTTTCCTCATAGGGACACACCGCAAACTGACCATACGGGATGATTTCATGGCAAATTGCAACTCCCAACTTGCTCCTGCTGGGCTTCAGATTTACTAACACTCTCCGTCACAGGAAAACCACAAACTGATTCATACAGGATCCATGAAAGACGAACTGCTGTTTATGTATGATGAGATGATGGACTATCACATTCACTTACTTGGAGAAAAAACTCCATATGACAAAGGAGAGATAAGGAAATTGCATTAAGGATGAAAAAACCTCAACTCATGTAGAGCCTCAAAACTCAAGAGACTTCCTTCCTTGGCCACACTACCAGCCAAAAGCGGCGGCGGTAGTCATCCTACATATATCAATGCATAAAATGCAAAAACCTTTTACCACACTCTCTATACCATGCACCACAACATGGCGTCACTGCGATCCCAAAGCCCACCATTACCGAAACTGCCAACTGCAACTCAGCTGCAACGTCGCCGCTGCGTTAAGATGAAAATAGCACTTCAGAGGAGGAAACAAGCGGACTACGATGGCCAAGGAGAGGCGAAGCAGGGACTCCGATGGCAGCCATCGCTGTTGAAGCACAGGAAAAGGCAAAGGCTGCTGGCAGAGAAATGCATTCAGTGGAATTAGGGTTAGGGTTAGGGTTGGCCTATTTTTAGGGTTTGCCAGCAAAACAAGAACACGATGTTAGGTTATCAATAAGTGGCATGGTGGGTTTGTGGACAGAGACCCTACCCTACCTTATTGCTATTGTAGAGACTCCACCAGACCCTAAACCCTAAACCAAAAACTGATCCATACCCTTCCATGTTTCCACCCACAACTATGTTTCTTGAATCCTCAAAACATCAAAACCTTTGAGCTCTCACTTTCCATTTTGTTGAACTTCTCCAATTCCATGTTTAGCCTTTTTCTTTTTTTTGGGTCTTGATTTTGAATGGTGTGAATTGGCAATTGTGAGAAGAGTGTAAGGATTGGATCTTTCTTAGAGCTAAGTTTTAACAACAAGAATCTACCTTGACATAATAAAATGATGCAACCTTGTAAACCTTGATAAACCCTAAAACAAACTTGACTTGGGTTGATAGTGTTGACAATTATTAATGTTTATTTTTTTCCCAATTTTGTGACGGAGTTGAAGTGAAGATCATCCATGGGATGATAATTTAGCCAAATTTGGAGATAAATTGGATATAAATAATTCACGAAATTTATCCATGAAATTGCATTTGTCCATTTGATAGCTTGAAATCCTATAGTTGCAAGACTACTACCATGGACATTGAAAAGCCTTGGATACCATGATGATTATGGCATTTTACAGCCCCAAGATCACATGATAGGTTTATTCATGTGCAAGTACAATTCAAAAAAAACATAATATATTAGATAAACTTAGTTTAGTTTAATTTGGAGTCAAAAAACAAATGGGCTAGTGGTGTACAAAATAGCTACAAAGTTTTTGAATACCAACAAAACTTCAAAACCTAATGTGACAATTTCATTACAAGAATGAAAATTTGGAATCACTAATGTAAAATTCCCCTATCCAGGACATTTTTGGAAAATCTTAATGTGAAATTTCAACTCCTTAAAGTTTTTGGAGAACCTTAGTGTGAAATTTCCATTCCAAAAAAGTTCTTGGAAAAATTTAATGTGAAAGTTTCATTTTAAGAAAGTAACTGGAAAAGCTTAACTTAAAATTTCCATTCCAAGAATAGTTTTTCAAAAACCTAATGTTGAATATCTATTCTAAGAAAGTTTTTGGAAAACCCTATGTGTGAAATTAAACATTAAATTATTTTTTTTGTAAAGTCAAATTCTAAGAAAGGTTTTTTAAAACACTAAATGTGAGAATTTCCAATTGATATAAAGTTTTTGGAAATTTTTTAAATGTGAAACTCATAATTCTAAAAAAATATTTCAAAAAATTCTAACATGAAATTTCCAATTTTGTGATTTTTTGGGAAAATCCTAATGTGAGATTTCTAATTCAAAGAAAGTTGTTGGAAAATCCTAATATGAAAATTCCAATTCTAAGAAAGTTTTTGAAAAATGCTAATGTGAAATTTCCATACCATTCCCCTTTCATACACAAGCAAAACATTTATGTATCTTGGGGGACAGAATTTGCAACCTACATTCAAGAATTGACCAATTTTTTTTTGAGGTAAAACTTTGTTTACTAACTAATACTCAATGCCCCAAAAATAAAATTGAAAGATGTAGCTTGAACTAAATAACATATCACAAGTTAACATATATTACCACTCTTTTGAAACCTAATTACAAAATTGACAAAAGAACATGAAAGTGAAAATGGAGGCTTTTTCTTTTACTACCTACTACTCAATGTTCCAAGAATTAAAAAATGAAGAATGTAGTAATTAGTAATATACCATGAGTTGTGATACACAATTACCATTTGTCGCAACCCCACTTTGAGGCAAGTGTGAGGATGAGACTTGCACTCCCAAAAGTGGGAACTTGAAGTCCTCCGGGACTCTCACAACTTTAGAGCTCAATTGCAGAGGTCAAAACACCTCGCCTTGAGGTGTTTTTCATACAGTTGGAAAGTTCTTGAAATGTAAATGTCGAAAATGGCCTCGCATGAGCCATTCAGACATCTGCAGCACAAGTTATGGTCGAAAGAAGGGCCAAGAGTCAAACTAGCAGTTTGACTCCTGACCACTAAAAGTTGGGAATCAACCCAACCCTGGTGTGTGCAGGTGAAGTGCGACACACCGTTAGAAAGCTCTTAATGAGAGCTACAAGTTTGCTTTAGACCTTGTCCCAATCAGAGGTTTGAGTCGGGAGTTATGAGCTTTCAAAGTCTCGGGAGTCCAATCTGGGACAGTTTCGGGACTCCTCCTTGGGAGTCTTGGGATTAAAAGCCATTTGGATGCGAGTGTGACGGAGCAATGCAGAGAATACTATATGGGGGAAGGTGGTGGCTTCCCCCAAGTTCGGGTCGTGGTGAGTCAAGTGAGTCCGTCTTGCCTATGGTTTATCCCAACACCAAAAGTGTTTCAAAAGGTGAACTAACCAACTTGTGGTTGGTTTTAATGCAAGATTGAGTAACTAAATAGTTATCCCTCTGCCTAGTCTAATCCCGGAGCTTTCAACACGCCCCTCTCACCCCCCTTTAAGGCTGGAAGCTGGGAGTGGCACCAAGTTCCAATTATTTCCGCCCTGTTACATAATTGGACCTTTTTTGGGTCTAACAAGGAACTTGGGGGTGCGTCACCATTCTTTTGGAACCTAATTGAAAAGAAGTGACACAAAAGTGTGTAAAGGGATGGCCACACTTAGAGGTATGCCAAATTTAAGTTTTCACCCTAACACTAACAATGGGGATCAACCCTTTTTTTGGTGAATTTGTTTTTAGAAAGCACTATACAAATTTGTAAAAAGACATGTATATGCACACCAACAAAAAAAAAAGGAAAAAATAGTCATTTGTAACTAGATTACATTTGTGGCATCCACTAATGGAGCCATATGGCTTTGTGGGTGCATGCCCATGATGTTTCAATAGTCCTACTTCCAAAATCAATGGTCAAGATCTTTTAACAAATCTTTTAGGTTTGAACATTTAGTAGCAATCGGCCATAAATATAATTGTGCAATGTTATTGAATCACAACCTTGGGTGCTTTCAAGTTCTTGGTCTATTATGAGTCTATCAACATAAAATGTATTTTTTTTTCCCCAAATGAGTTTGAGATTCTTGAAGATGTGTGCTTTGATTGCTACTTCCAATTCCAAATCAATTAAAATATGTTTTCATTCCTTAAATATTTGTAAGTTTGTTGTGGTTTATGAATTTGGTTTCATGCATTTTTTGCATGTTTTAATTTCATGCATGTTTTGCATTTCTATCTATTGTTGCGTTTTGTGTTTGTGCATGTTTGGTATGTGCACACATCAATAGGACCATGAAGAGGAAATCAATAAAGTTAATAGTAAGATTGACAACAAGGTGCAAACCCAAATCATTGTGGTATTTATCCAATAGAAAAAAATATTGAATATAGAGCCATTGTGGTTAATTTGTGATTCTATACCATTACCTTTTGATGGCAAGGACTCACTAGATTTTTCAAGATTGATTTTTGTGGTTCATGGTCTTTTGGATTGTTGAAAATTGCATTGACTTCTCTCACAACACTTGCCATTTCTTGATGTAGTTTCTCTTAATGGGCCTTCTTTTATTCCTCTTTTTCTTGAGTTGCCATTTCATCTAAGGCTTTTCTATTGGGTTGCCTTTTGATGCAACCCCTTTATTTCCATCATATGGGCAACCTAGTTTGAGTGATAGTTGCCATGTCGATTCCCCCATGTATTTAGAAAAGGTCGTTGATTTGAGTGACTTACCTTATACAAAATCAAATATCAATTTGTTGCCTTGTGCTCCACTTCAAATGTTGAAGAAATATTTTGATCACACAAAGTTTCAACTTGAGTGAGTTATGAAGTTCCTTTAAATTAGTAAAGGTGTCCTTGCCACTAATGGCATTCTTCACAACGTTAGATGCAAGGTTTGTAACACCATTAACAAGAAAACCTTGTTTGTTTGTTCCCATGTGGGATATATTGATGAAGCATGTGGGCAAGAAGAAGGCCCAAAGGGTGAAAGCATGAAAAAAAAAACCAATCACACCAAGGTTAAAGTCCTTTCCAAGGACCACATTTTCCACATGGTAGTTCTTTATTGCTTTATAATGCATTTTTCACATAGTTTTTCAAATTGATATCAAATTTGAAGCCAAATATGATATATAACATGATAAAAATTCAATTTTTTTTTATCAAGCCTTACATTATAATAAAATTTATAACTTTACTTTGAACCATAACAAATTAAAAACTTTTATAGTGCTTAAGGATGTTCGAGTATCAAAATTTAAAAGGGTATATGTATTTTTGAATATTTTGAACAATGGATCCCTTCTCGTGAAATATATTAAAGCACAAATAAATTGAAATGATTTGGTGAACATTTAATAAGGTCAAAGGACTTTTGAAACAAAAAAACCACCTATCCACATGCTTTTCTTGAATGTTTTAAAAATATAAAAGGATTCTTAAAACATGATGAATTTTCATTAAAAAATTGTAATTGCAACTTTGAAAGTATAAAAAATTATTTTAAAAATTAAATGATTTTTTGGATATATAATGTTTCCATGGTGATTTTTCAAAAATTCAAAAAATACTTTTAAAGGTTTATCCACACATTTTGTCGCTCTTTTTTTCGTGTTTTCATCCCAAAAAGGACTTGCTAAAGTTCAATGTCAAGAAATTAGAGCGGTATAACAACAATACTTGTGAACACAAGAAAAATTAAACCTTGTTTTTTCCATTTGAACACCTATTATTGTCTTACAACAAATCAATAAAAATAAACTTTTGGAGATGGAGAGGAAAACAATTCAATTTGCCACATTGTTCTAGATTTTTGAAGGTGGTTCATTGGCTTATGGTAGAATATGAAAAAAAGAAGGTTTTGTATTTTTTCATTGGGGTGCTTAAGAACCCCAAATGCATTGATAAAATAATTCAAGATGGATAATGGTTGAGTTCATGTATGGTCAAATGACTAATGTAATTTTGAAAAATATTTTTTCAATTAATTATGTGGCCTTTACATGTGATGGGTGAACATTATGGATAATGGGAGTTAGATTTTCATACATGCATACATGATCTAGAATTGAGTGAAAGTTCCCATAATGATATTTCTTCAACACATTGTTGATGGAGTAGGAGTTGACAACCTAATTATTGTGATCATGGAGTTGTTGTAGAAGGGTAGATGTTTGAGTTCAATTTTTGTGGCTTAGAAGTTCTTTTGTTTTGGGGTTGATGGGGCAAGCACATTCCAAGGCACAAAAACTAGTGTCACTAAATAAATGAACACAAACGATACATTCTTTTCTATTGGGTTCATTGCATGACCCATAGGTGCAATCTTGCATTCAAGACCTTGTGTAGCTTGGGAATAATCATTATTATAGAAGATTTGTTACAAAGCTATCGTGCATATTTTGCTCATAGCTTAAAATGGCAACTTGAATTCACCAAACTTACTAATATGATGGAAATGAAAGGCTTAAAGTGTTCAAGAATGTGAAACTGTGATAGATATCATTGGTGGAAACTCTAAGGAAAATTCTTTTCGGATATCAACCACTTTTGGTCAAGGTGTTTATGAATATGACAAACAATTAAGTTGGCAAGGTACCTTGTTGCCTTCTTTTAAATTTGTATTAACATTTGATTTCAAAGGCGGATTTTGGTTCTTAGTTTTTTAGAACTACAAATCGTTTTTCAATTGTGGATTCTAATACTTGGTTTTTTGAGAGCTATTGTTTTTTTCTAGTGACAAGTTTTAGGCATTTAAAGGTTTATTGAATTGTAGGCATGACCACATCCACATGGAGTGGGTGGTAGACTTGAATGATTCCAATAATCAACTTGCTTTTATTGTGAATGGTGAGAAGCTTTGGGCCATGTCGAACAACCCAATTTCAAAAGTGTGAACAATTGTGACTCATGAGTCTTTTCAATCTTTGATTTCACAAGTGAAGGCAAAATGTTCAATTGAGTTTCCTAAACTATTTATTGTTTGATTTAAATGTATTGAATATTTTCTATGTTGAGGTTTGGGGCTTTGCATTGATGGACAAGTCATTTTTATTTGCTTATGTTGGTCCACAAGTGCAATTGCCTAACTGATCAAGGAGTTGGATAGTTGCTTCCTCTAGTGTGCCTTGGTTGATGCCATGGGCATTATATATCGACAATATTGGCTATAGCCCAACTTTGAGGACAATTTTGTCAAACACCTTAAAGTATTGAAGTTGTGGTGTTCTAAACCAAAAATGTTGGGGGCGTGTTGAGTCAAGTTTTATAGTTCCACCTTTGCGTGATTGTTGGCAACTTGATGCTCAACATAACATGTTCAAGTTGTGTATGAAAAACAATTCCAAGGCTACCATGGAATCACTATTTGATCTCAATCCATTGACTTGCACTTGGAGGACAATTCACACGTCTTGTGTTTCGACCCATTCCTTCTTAAGTACCTTAAGCTCCTAGAGATGGCTATAGTTCATGTTTTAGGAAGTAAAAATGATGAACATTATTTCTTATTTTTAGCATTTCAAGAAGAAAAAGCTCCAAGGCTACCATGGAACCACTATTTGATCTCAATCCATTGACTTGCATTTGGAGGATAATTCACGCATCTTGTGTTTTGACCCATTCCTTCTTAAGTGCCTTAAGCTCCTAGAGATGGCCATAGTTCATGTTTTAGGAAGGATAAAGGATGAACACTATTTCTTATCTCTAGCATTTTTAAAAAAAAACAAACTTCAAGGTACTTTAATCCTCACCTCCTTCTTGTAGCTGGTATGCATAGCTAGAAGTTCTTCAAGTTATAGCTATTTCCATATGCTGGCACATAATAGCCTTAAATCTGCTTTAAAATTTTGATTGTAGCCATTAATGAATTGTCTCTATTTCACGCTGATTGGGACTACACTTGATTTGCAATAGACTGAATTTCGCCACTTTCCTACCTACCTATATTTCTCAAATTATATTTCTCTATTTTCTTTCTTCAAAGAAGGTGGACAGTATCCATTGTCCAATAAGAAGAGGCCACGTGCCATAACAGGCTTATCCATTCTAAACCCCCTCGACCAGGAGCAGCGAAAGCTTGCCTTCGTTTGTGCACTTGAGGTCGCGGAGAGGAAGTTTTGGCTTGCGGAATTTGTCGCGCAAGCGGCGGGAATTTGCTGAAGAAACCGAGAGATATCGAGAGATTTGAGACATCCAGAGTAGATGGAGAGCTGCTCTTTTCGTTGCGGTTAAGAAGTAGCTGAGGAGGTCAACGTACATCCGTGGATTTTTTTGTCAAGAACAGCAGCAGCAATAGGAGATCCAAGAGATGGTTTGTTTTCTAGCTTTTCAACTCAGGTTTTTCTTGCTCGATGTTATTTGCGATGTCTCCTTTGCAGACAGTCAGATTGTGACAAGAGAGTTCTGGCAATGGAGTTGAATCGGAATGCTTCTCTGTTTGACACGAATTTTTTTTTCTTTCTTTTTTTTGAGGCGTTGGATTTTGTAGAATTTTCTTTGGTTTTAAGCATTGTGAGGAATTGGAAAATGCAGGCTTCCTTTGCTGCTTTGAGTGAGCGCGGCTTCTCGACGCGGATTTCAGAAGCGACGTCGTTTTGCTGTTTAGATCATGTGCGAGCTGCGCCTGCTTCTTGCAGGGTTGTTGTAATGTCGGCCTTGTGCAACGGTCTTGTTCACAGAACAAAGCTTGAAAGCTCCTTCCTGTCTGCTTCCTCTCGTGCCTTCTTGCGGAGCGCTAGGCCGTCGTGGGCAAGGAGACTCTCGTCTGGTTCTCGTAAGCTTTGTGTTGTTGTCGCTACAGCCGCCACAGAGATAGGAACTTTCCCTAGCCTCAATGATTTGCCTCTCATTAACTACATCAGCCAGACAGGCCGAATCCAACCACCTGTTGAAGCTAAGACAGCAGCCAGCATTTTTGCAGTCTATGACAAGAACAAAAAGATTCAGGTAAAATCTTCTTCTGCCAATGTAGGTCAGTTCATCCTTCTTGTATGGCTCACCTAACAGATCTTCACTTTAGGTCATTTGAGGTCAATGCAGGATTGAGTTTCTGAACTAAAATTCCAACCCTGTCACATGCAGTACATTGGATTTTCCAAGGATGTTCGGAACTCATTGCGAACATTGATGGGACGGCGGCCTGAGCTTTGCCATTACTACAAACTATACAATTTGCGAACTCTTGATCAGGAAAAGATGCTTGCTGTTCGTAAACAGGTGTTTATCCTTTGTCGCCTGCTGTCCTCTCATCTCCTCTCCTGTATTGTTTTGTCTGGCTTTTGACACTGCAATCAATATTGGATTGCTCTGATCTCCATCTTTTTCTTAATTTCTTTCTGAAAAGGGTCTGTTTTCATCCCTCTTCTAAGTGCAGATGGTTGATTAGAGGTCAACTGCATAATGATCATGTCTGGTGCCACACAACATCTCAAATTCTTCTGCCACTGAAGTTGGTTGCAATTTCAGCATTGCTTCATCTCTGTTTTGATGCTTGTTCTGAAGATTTGGTACATGATTGTGAACTTTGCAATGCCCATTTAAGAATAGGGTGCATTTTGCTGAAACACTGGAATGGCTTGCACAGTGGATGTCAGAGCTTGGTCTGTCACCACCTGGTAATTCTGATCCAGTACAGAGAAATCAGTGGGAAAAACCTGGTGATGCTGGTTCTATTTCTGAAAGAGGGAAAAGTGCTGCTGCAACCGCCAAAGCCAAATCCTTTTTGCAGATTATGAAAGATCGAGGCCTAACAGAGGAGGTCAGAATTACTCTTCTGTGCACCACTCATTGGTACATGCACACTTCTTGTTGTAACAATTTGGTTTTCTCCTTAATTATGATGGTCACTTCAACAGTTTTGTATAATGTGGAATTTCTCTGATGCAGATGGTTTACAATCCTGAACTCTTACAAACTGGAAAGTGTGATGTTTTACCGGTATGTACTTTGTTCCTCCCCTTTCTTATTGTCATGCCTTATCAATGATTATTAAACCAAACATAAGCAAGACTGACACATCAGGAAGGTGGAATCTGTGGCAGGGAGATGGGTACATTTTGGATTGTGGTTGAATAGCATGAACTTGGGAGGTCCAGAGTTTTCAGTTCCAGAAGTAAACTCATAACAGGGCATGTATTTGTCCATGTCATGCCAATTTATATCTTGTACATCATGTTTGTCCTAGGGGCTTCACATCTGCTTCACATACCATGCCTACAGAAGATCCAGTGAGGTTGCCTGTTCAGAGTGTTATACTCCAAAGTATTTGAAGGTGGTTTCAAAAAATGTTGACTGTTGTCATGTGAGTGCCACTTACCTTGGTAGTAGAGAAGTGTTGATGAATACTTTGTTGAATGTCAGTCAGAGGAGCAATCAAGTGAGGAAATAGCAGAAGCTGAAAAGACTCTTGCAGAGGCAGCAGCCAGGAGGAAATCTATTGTAGTTGCAACCCCAGCTGGTGATGAAGTGGCTTTTGAGGTGTTTTATGAAAATAAAATCAAGACAAATGGGGGATGGATGTACGATATTCTTGTGAGCAAAGATGACAAAGAGACAAGGTTTGCCATCTCTGTCTTCACCCTTGATTACATATTGTTCCCAAAGGTGGATATAATTGTGGATCTTGGCATATGAGTGCACCACAGGTGTATTTACATCTGTATGACTGTTCACATGTGTGTCCATTTGCGATCAGAGATGTATGGTACTTATATTTGCCCTGGTTGCACATATTAAGTAGGGAAAAGAGAATGTGAAAGAACTTCACTGGTCTAAGTTGCAACTAAGGGTGATGTTGCCTTGGGGTGAAGAGTATTCTGGCACTCAACACTTATCATGAATTGGTAGGACACCAGGCCTGTTCTTTACCTGAACATATATAAGGAGGCAAGAGCATTAGTACCCAATTCTCAATTTTCAACTGGTCAAAAAGTTTTATGGTGTGGGTGGTTCTTGCAGGCATCGGGTGGTTTGTGGGCGAATATATCCTGAGGCAGTCAATATGCCAGAGGACATCTTCTTGGAAAGGGTTTTTGCCTTTTTGTTGGTTAGTGCTGATTTTGTCTCCTCCCGATGTTTTATCCTTTATTTTGCTCTTCGATCTCATTTAGGCCTGGCTTGTCAATAGTGCCTAAAATGCAAATTCCATGGAGTTGAGAAGGTGGGTATCCTATTTATCAAACTGCTGGATCTGATCTACTAGCCATTGTGGTTGTACAGCACAAGAAGGTCCAAAGGCACACAGAGGGCTTGCTTACAGAAGAGTTCCCCATCAATTATTTTTCAGTTTCAGAGGTATCGCAGCGATATGATGACTTCAAGGACTGGTTCACAGCAGAGTTACCAGATAGTTATTGGCGATTCAACAAAATCCATAGCTATGGGGCTGAGAAACCACCATTACTGGGACCTGCTTTCAATGCCCTCCATGAATCCTAGGCATGATAAAGAGGGGCACCAGAAAGGGAGGTTTAGAGGTATGACTTTGGTTTTTGTGGGTCCTCTGCTCTCTTGACCAATTTGTAGACTAAGGGGAGGGAGACAGAAGAGTAGAGGCTGTATTCAAGACCTCACACTTTTGTCATAGACTGGTGGTCATAGACTGCAAGCTCAGTTTGCATCCAGAGCAAGAGGAATGCCAAGGACGGTATACATTCAATGCTGAGTTGTTAGAACTAGTTAATTATCCAGAAGGCTTTTGAGCTGGTTTGAGTTAAGACTGGATCCTTTGGTTTCTTTTCAGAACTAATTTGAAGTCACATACCAAATGCCTGTAAATTTGTGGTCTTTTGGTCTTGTTACCTCTCCTGATTCCAGATTCACACTAGTGTTGAGAGGTCTTCTGCCATGTGAAGTGATGCCAAAGCCCATATTGTTGCCAATTATTGCAGCTCTACACGAGGCTGTTGAGCAAAGCATTACCAGTGAGTGTTGTGCGCAAAATATGGGTGAAACTTCACTTCTCAACATGGTTATGAATCCAGTTCTCTAGTCACCATGCTGCAGCAATAAGTCTTTCAACAGAGCCTTCTGAGGTACCCTGACTTAACTGCTGGGTACATAGATTCCAAGATATATCCTACTAAAATCTCACTGAAGCCTGTATAGTTTTTTTTGAGGTGGGGCTGAGATCTTGTATGTAGATGTGCATCGACTCTTGTACAACTGAGTATCAATTCCATACAATGCTATCTCTCTATGAGTTCCAATGGTGGTAGTTGCTAGTTACTTCTGTAGTATAGATTTCTAATGGTTAAGGTGAATGAAGTTTTTACTGATAAATAAGTCTTCTGAGATTGGACATCTTCAAACAGTTCAGTCATTGGTTTGCTCTATGGAAGTTTCATAGGATGTTCTTTTAGCTTGTTTTTTCTGAGTCGGAAGATAATTGCAACTGTTTTAATGAAATGGGACCTCTTGCCCTAAGCTAGGATATCACTGAAGTATTGACTTATGACAGCATTCTATGACAGAACTTTTAACTTGACTTTGAACAGACTTATGGCAGTATTTTATGGCAGAACTTAGAACTTTACTTTGAACTGCACTCTCATGAAATAAGTGATTCATGAGTACAGACTTAGGTGAAGAGTACAAAGCAATTGGCACCAGTTATGTCATGCCTATTACCATTGAACTGTCCTCATCAAGGTTCAACATGAAACCAACCCCTGGTGGATAGCTTAGTAACCAGATCATCAATTCTTTGGGCAGCAAATCAAATCTCGCATATCTGCACAATGACCAAGTGTGTGGGGGTATATGAAACATCTTAGCACGTGTTTGAAGCAAATAGAAGCATGTCTTTGTGCTTCAGAAACACTGCAGATTCAGTAGTTGTCCTCTTTGGGTCACACTACTGAACAAACTGTGGAGTCCATCAGAGAATAAGTGGAGCTCAGGATCAGAGAAGGGGAGCTGTGGATAAAGGCAGAATTCAGCTCTTTAGTGGGAGCATTTGACTCAGGGTATGCTTGGTACTGAGTGAACTATACAGTACTACTGATACTGGTTCATGCATCTTATAATACTCCAGAGCTTTAAAAGTCTTTCCTTCATCCGATCCTCTACCAACTGCTCCCTCCACACTCATGAACTTGTTGGCAGCTAATTTTCCAGCCACAGCCAAAGCCTCCTCCTATTGCTGGTTTAAAGACCTCTTCAGTCAAGGTGGAGTGTCTGTCCCAAGGCAAATCCCCAGTCAGCATATTGTGTTACTCTACTAAGTGTTGATTTCTTAGTTGAGGACAGGAAAAGAAAACGTAGAAAACAAGTCTTCTGAAGTACTGGTGGTTGTTCAATCCAAGGTGCTGGATGGCCTCCTAGAATTTGTGTTTAGAAGGCTGCACTGAACCCTAAGACAGAGCAAGGCCATTTATATAAGCTGTGTACATCCTTATATGCAACAAAAAATGCATAACATGAATGGTGGACATACCTTCCAAAGTCCATCATTGAGGTAATGCATGTTGTCTACTCCTATTCCTTTGTTAATGCTCCTTCTGCAACATCCAGGAACAAACAAATCATGGGCACACATCCTTTCTCCTGCAGTTGTAAGAGCATCTCTACCCACAGTAGTATAATGCACTGTACAAAGTACTTAAGTGACAGCACATACATGTCCTGGGCTGACATTTTGGTGTAGCCTATAGCAAGAGCATGCTGCTTCCCCTCAGCCATAATTGCCTGTGCAAACTCAGCAAGATTAGGAATGACTCAAAGACCCTCAAGCAAAAAACTATTCAATATTTAAGGACTGGTGCAGCCTATCACGAACATGCCCTGGCAGAAGAAAAGATTGGGGTGCCCTCTCCTCCTCAACTCAAACAAAAATGACAAAATTGGAGAGAGTGCACATACAACAGGAGCATCTGCTATGACTTCCTCATCAAGTGCACCACCAGCAGATGTGAGACCTGGGCACATTATATTGGCACCTGACAGCACAAACTTTATTGCTCCTCTATCCACCCGGAACATCTTCATGATTCCTGGATCTGTACACATTGCCAGCTCCAACCCAATCACAGATGCTCAATCCTGGAGTCAGAATCAAGCAAAAAACTGGAGAGAGCACTCAAGATACGAGCAAATTAATTGTGGCAATTGCAATGGAGCTGTTGCACAACCAAGGTTTCTGGCACCATGGAAAGAGAGTGTTCATATAGCTTCCATGACAGACACTTTTGCAATGACACATAATGTTCCTCATAAGTAAGCTGGAGAGTGAAACCTACATTGGTGGAGAAGCCGCAAAGTTGGCATGTAAGGGCCATCCCGCACGTTGAAGAAAAGAGGCACATTATTCACAACCACAAGATTGATGTGATTCTGGCTGCCACCACACAAACCCCCAAAAATATCATACAGCCAATTTCACAGCATCAGTTGAATCAATTCAGGTCCTTCAAATGCCTTAATGAATACAGTGCACAGTGCAAGTGTGACTATGCAAAAGGGCACCAAATATGGCAGCACATCCATTGAGTGCTTTAGTGAACTGCTAGTGTTCTTTGAGCAAATACAAATCTGACATCCAACTCCAAGACCCTAACTGATCTTCAGCATCCTGCAGACCTCCTTCAGACATAGATAATTCAGGCTAGGGTTCAAGGAGAGTAATGGATGCACACCATTTGGCCACAATCAGAGGAGCTTTCTTGGGAAGCATATCCTCCAGCAACGGCTCAAGATCAGGGTACTGCACATAAACCGCTAGGGTTTTAGTGTCTTCAGGGATTGTAAGGTTGTGAAAAAGGAAAAAAGAAAACAGTTTTCAATTCTACAGAAAAAGCCATCCTCTTCCTACTCCAAGAAAGCACGAGAAAGAAAATCCTCAAATCAAATAAAGAAATCAAATAAAGAGGAGTTTTAGGGTTTCGTATCTCCGGTGAAGGACGGAGATCGTTGTTGCATTTACCTCATCGGCGATGCTCTGTCGAATTTTCCGCTGCACAGATGCTTTTACTTGATTCTGCCCCGTTACCTCCTCAGCCGTAAACCTGCAATTTCTCACCATTCCCATTATCACCACGACGCAACCGGACAGAATGTCAGCATATCTACTATTAAGAAACATGAATCAAAAGGCTCTACTATACGCTTAGCCTTAGGATCTTATGGGCAAGACACTTAGAGCGCACACATGAGGGCTTGGAACCCACAACAGGTTGCAAACTAGTCATGAGGCAAGCCAAACAACTACGGCTCTACTGCATACCAAAAACATGAATCACGCCTTGCAAGCTGCCAAAAAAATCAAACTAAATACAAGCTCGAGAATGATGCACGAGAGAGAGAGAGAGAGAGAGAGAGAGAGAGAGAGAGAGAGAGAGAAATTTACTTCTTGAACATGGTTGTCAGAATGGACCATGAACAGGATTCACAAACCAGAGCCAGACAACTTAGGAGAGCTGGAGGGGTCTCGCTATCTTGCAAATTGCACAGCAGAAAGAGCAAGAAGGGGGAGAAGAGCTCACAGTGAAGAGAATTAGCGCTGGACTGCAAGAGAATACGGGAGGAATTAGGGTTTCCTCTTTACAGGCAGAATTAGGGTTTCCACAGTCTGCTCGGCCCCAGGTCTAAACATTAGGAAACCACCAAGTACACTACTCATTGAGAGCTTTCCAATGCTACTGAGATCTTGATGTGGGGGCATGGTGGGACCTTTAGGAGATTTCAACGTGACAAACAACCAAACAAAAAAATTCTTTTGGAAAAAACACTTACAAAGTTCAAAGTTGCCAGATTTTGAGGGGAAAAAAAATAAAAATTTCCATAATTAGGAAATAAGTTCCAACATGTGCCAACAATACATTAGCAAGGAATCCTAATTCTTTCCAAATTTTGGTTAAGACTTCTATCACCAACCCACTTAGTTCACAAAACTGGGAAAAAGAAATCCTGATTCCAAGAGGTTGGGTCACTTTGTATTTTCTATTTCTAAATACAAGCAGTTGTTCCATCTAATAGGTGTAGCCTACATGTGATATATCGTATATGGACCAAGTATCACTTGACATGAATGACATAGAAATTTGTGTATTGGAAAATTACTGATGTAATCTGATTTTCTTCTTTTGAAAAAAAATTAATCCAGTGTCCAAGCTCCAGAAATGTCTAGAATCATAGCACACGTTTATGAGTGTTTTGCAGGGGTTTTCTTGTGAGAAAACATTGATAAATGTTTGCATAGCCCAGGTTCAACTCAATTTTCAACTCCTATGCAAAAATTTGTTTCACGAATTTTCGTCTCATCTGTATTTATAGTCTTTGTATATGAACGATAGATGCATGTGCTCTTGTTATAAGCCTTAGCCTGACTGGGATCTGTTCAAAGACAACATTTTTGAAAATGCCAGTTCTTGTTCATGATCTATTCCACGTTTGTCTACTCGCCGTTTGCATCCCTTTCTCCAGTTCCTGCAAAGACAATTACCCAGAGACACCATTAGAAACGAATTCAGGGAGACCCACAAGAATCTTTGATTGGTAAGTCTCAGATCGGGGGGTAGTGATTCGACACACTCACATGTGGACGTCCATTACGCGGCCTGCATCATGCGACATTCTAGTGTAATCCGAATCAGCTAGCTGTGGACTATATAACAATCTTCTTCGTTATCTTCTCCAGCTATGAAATCGATCATACTAACTATTCAGTACTCACCCATCATTTCTACAATCGTTGATTCTGCGACTGCCTGTAACTGAGCATCACGGGGAGGGATGATAATTGGCTCCCGCCCACGTGCAGCAAAATCTCGAGTAAGCAGCAGAAGATACCGGAGGAGTTTTAGCAACTCTTTTGCCAGTCGCACTAAGAGCACTAGAGTGAGGAAAACCAGGATAAGAACTCCCGTATGTGGATCATCAACATCGAACTGCGGGCTTGGAATCAGCAGCTGGAGCTCATGGCTGGAGCTGGCAACCGGTGCCATGAGTCGAGGAGGACGTGATCCCGAGCTGGGTGGAAACTTCATCATCAATTTGTGAGCAGCAGCATATGATCGACAGTCGTGCTGCAGCTCCTCCCCTCCTCCTGCAGCTTGACCTGGAACAGCAAACAAAGCTCACTGGTCTAGACGTCGTTGTAGCAAGATGAAGAAGAAGTTAAAGCAGAATGAAGCACAAGCACTTATGCGTCTCTATTTATTGACCCCAGACTCTAGGGAAGACCACAAAATGATCGTGCTTCGAAACTCTCCCAGGGCGCTAGACTACAAAATAGTGCTCCCACGGTAGTGCTACGAAACTTTCCCGGGGCACGAAACTCTCCCAGGGCGCTAGACTACAAAATAGTGCTCCCACGGTAGTGCTACGCAACTTTCCCGGGGCACGAAACTCTCCCAGGGCGCTAGACTACAAAATAGTGCTCCCACGGTAGTGCTACGAAACTTTCCCGGGGCACTATTTTGTAGTCTAGCGCCCTGGGAGAGTTTCATCCTGTCTTTACTTTTCCCTGAACGCCTTCACTATTGCTACGTTTTTCTCTCCTCCCACCTGTACAGGTACTACAATTACTCATCAATCTTGGTGGTAGACTGAGTTTCATCCTGTCTTTCCTTTTCCCTGAACGGCTTCACGATTGCTACGTATATCACACGCTGGGGATGGCGTGTCACTTAAGGTAGAAGCCGTGTAGCTTGACTTTCAGTTCATTGAGCCCTAAAACCTTTCACCCAAAATTATGTATCAAAGGGGAACCTCCCCAGCCACAATTTCTGGCTCTTGGATATTTTACATTATTTCCTGGAGATGGGAGATTATTGTAGCAACTATCTATGAAGGAAGGTAGTTTGTTTTGTAGTTATGAGATCCACCAAACTGGGATGCTTCAGATTGTGTTCTTGATGTCTTTGGGGAGCTCTTGACAGGGAGGGGTGCATGGCCTTGGTTCCATGACGTTTGGACTTGTGGTGCAAAAGTTCTTGAATATTGAAATTTTTCTTCACTGAAAATTAAATTAAATTGGAGCTGAAAATTTTGGAGGAATTGGAATGTGCCTTTTGGTGTTCTTGGAAAGATCTTGATGAGCGGGATTTAATAGAATTTATTTGGTAAGATTTGGATTCAGAATGTGGGAGATGTAATTTGTTGCAAAGTGATCTGCGACATTCATTTGAATGTGTTTGGGGCATCCTTATAACAGTGCACCTCAATTTTTACAAAGAGGAGACACTCCTTTTTTTGGCCTTGCACGTTGGGCTTTGCCCGCAATTCATGGGACATTAAAAGGCACTAATAGCAGTGCCTCTCCCTATATATGAAAACCTGGGGTGTTTGTTTTAGTGTAGTTGTAGGGCAACTCACAAGGTGTAATATGTGGTTTGACAGAGATGGGTGTTTTGACAAATAAAATGCCTGCAATACAGGCATTTTGTTTTCTGAAATGCTCATCCCTGTTATTTCCTACCTAGTATCTGACAGGTACCTACAAGGAATTGTGAGAATGTTTTTTTATGAAAAAAACAAGTGTGACAATTTTTATGCCATTTGAATCCCTTGAGGGCGACCTTTACAGGAATGTGGCCCACAGTCAGGTCCATCTCACAGGCCCTTATTCCGGTAATGCCCACCCACCAAGCGCTTTAGCCTACACTAGTTACAGTTAGGAGAAAACATGTAATAGAAAGTGGCTGCAGAGGTAGATTCTAGAGTCGGAGTGGACCACTGGAAAGTTGCCCTAAAGAAAGGGAGACCAATCTGGGTGTGCAATGGGTGGAAAGTTTTGATGAAAGAAAGTCAGGTAGAATTTTTCCAGTGTAATTGGAGGGCACCTTACCTTCAGTGAAAATTTGGCTTACCTCTTGATTTTGTCTTTCCATGCTAAACTTATCTTTCCCATGAGTTTCAAAACATAGATATATTGCACAGAGAGTATAATACTGCATTACTCAACTGAATAACAGCCATCCAGTATAAAACGAAATTGTTTCCTATTTCTTTCCAAAGGGTAAGGACTAAGGATCTCAAAGGGTCATTTTGGAGAATTGAGGTCCCTCACTCAAGAGGACTTCCGCCTGCTGCTGAGCCCTCATTCCCAGAACAGCCCCATTCTCTCTCCTTACCCTACACATCGGACCCTACTAGGCCAAGAACATGATCACACTGTTGGGATTGGAATGTGGCAGAGGGGAATGGATGGGATTTTGTACGATAGTTGGATCACTCTTGATCAAGGGAGATGAGCATTGCAGGAGTTGACAGTTCGTGAAACAATGTAGGTTTGACTTGACAGCTTGAGAAGCCAGCCAGAGTGTTAGGGAATAATTTGCTGTGCAGAGATTGAGGGTTGGGTGAGAGTAGAGCTAAAGGTCATGCAGGTTCATGGGTAATTATCAAAGGAACTCCTGTATATTATGTTGTGGAAGAGAGATTGGAGCTTTGAGAGTCTGAGTAGTCATCAAAGAGTAGATATGACTTCAATGGAGTCATAAATGTTGTAGAGAGTTGCAGCGGCTATACTTGAGCCCTACGGTCGGGGCAATCCCAAAGTAAGGATTCTGGTTTTTTTTAATTTTCATATCTAGTATGTAGCCAAATCTGGGTAAATCACATTATGCATGATCACCACTTCAGCTACATCAGAAAATTGAAAACAAGAACTCTGCCAGCATCCCCAGACAAATTTTGACTTAGTTCGCTAACATTTTTGTACAAGACGATTAAATCAGGAAGCTTACAGAGAGATGTGTGGCAACACGCTACCCCCCACCGCCCATGCTTACACCAAAAAAATCGAAATTTAGCAATTTGTTTTTGAAAAATGTCATTTTTTGGCCAAATAAGTGAATCGGTGTTGCCAAATGACTGTTGAGGTCAATGATATATTTTTCAATTTTCTGATGTTGTTGCATCATTGGCTAGCATCCCAGGAGGGATTTAGTACTAATTGGCAATAGTTTTTTAGAACCTATACAAATAATAATAAAACTATTTTTCAAAATGTTACCAAGCGAAATGAGAGTCCAAATGTGGTGAAAATTTTAATAATTGTTTTTTTGATTTTTTTATTATTCCCAGGAAAAGATAGAATATTGTGACTGAATATTCATATTTTTAAAAAATGGAATTTCGAAAAAATTTCACATCCAAAAAAACAATGTTTGGGGTCCTCAGAGTACATTCGGAAAAGTTCTCCCCGTGCTTTATATCCACCAAATCTTTTACCACCTTGACAAATTTTTAATGTACATTTAACTGTCTGAAAATTTCAGGACTCTTTTGATAATTTGAATGTTCAAGGTTTTAATTTACTTTCATTTTCAAATCAATCAAAAGTGGGCATACTTTTACTATTTGACTAACGTTTATCTCTATAGTAAAAGTTCCTCATTATACAAGGTCCAGTGTCTTTTTTACTAAACATCTTCAAAATCCCAATTCCTATGACTGAAATATAGACCTGCTGGATTATTTTTGGTTCAAATCCTAAACATTTATTCACTTTGGGCAACTTATCACACTTGAATTCTGTCAGAACTAAAGCTTTAGGTTGAAATACACTAGCATTTCCAAAAGAATGTTATTTTAATTTATGCTCTTGTCATCACCTTGCATTTGGGCGTGGTAAAAATATGTTCCTTCTTTTACATATGCATTTGATTTTGAGAAAGAAAACATAAGTTGTATGTTTGAGGAATACAAACATGGGTTTTGTTTTTCTAATCCCTTCTTTGGGCACGGCTCCTGACACCATGTTGTCAGAGATGTTGAGATAGCTGAGCAACGTCAAGTAGCAGAGATTCGGCGGAAACAACCCACTGATACGGTTCGCCGAGTAGATCTGACTGAGCTTGCCGAGGTCGTTTGGCATCACTCCCTCCAGCTCGTTTCCTCGCACATCCAGATACGAAAGACCAGAGAGATTGCCGATGTTTTTCTAATCTATAAATAAAACTTGAGCTCCAGATTGCTCAGCACTACAAGCAAAAATCTTCTTTTTTTAATTTTCTTATGTTCTCATATGGTTTTCAATAGTTCATCATTATTTGTGTTAATGTCAAATTTAATTTGAATTAATATAAATATCATGAACTTTAATAGGCACATGTTCATTTGTCTTTTCATACCCACGTTGGTGGGTAGGGAAAAGAAGTGAGATAGTTAGGCTTGGAAATGAGGTAATTGTTTTCAGGATTGTTTAAGGATGACCATAAGAAAAATTATGCAAAATCTCTCATATATTAATTTTTCGAACTTTTTTATCAATAAAATTTCTTTTTCTTTTTCCATATGTGAGCAAAAGTTGATGACCAAATAACTGACCTTAACAAGGGTTTTAAGAATCTACAGATTCATGTGGAAAAATCAAGTAATGCACCTCAAGCTTTGTTGGATTTTTTGATGGTCAAATTAAACCATTAAACAACAATGAATTGTTGGGGGGATTGTAATACATATCCAACTGAACTTTCTGCACTTGACATCAAGTTTCATGAGAAAGAAAATATTGAGTGTTATCTAATGCAACTTTTCCACCTACAAAACTACCTTGCCAAAACTTGAATTGCAAAACCATGGGCATTGGCACATAGTGCATAAATTACAATGATAATCCAGCAATCAAAATGGATCATTGCAAAATAAAAAATTGAACTTATGTCACCAAAAGATTGGGGGAGGTTGTGCTAACACAACAAAATAATCATGCAACCTCCTGACCTGACCACCTGCACCAAACTTGGGTGATAAAGAAAATATTTTTACTTTGCCTCCAGATCAGTAGTCTCCCTTCACATCCATCAATGACCAATTTTAGGGGAAACACTAAACACTTCAATCTAGTATTACATATCAAAGTGGTGCGCAATGCTTTTAACTAACAATTAGGGGGAGCTTGTTTTTGTTCATAACTAGTTGTTGAGAGGCATGGTACCATGCTAATGGAACGCCACATGCAAGTTATCACTCATAACTTGCATGTGTGAAGACACCTGAAATGCCCTGTCATACCATTGGTTCATTGCCAGAACTTGTCGCCATAAACAATTGGTTATGTCTCATAATTGGCTTAAGGTTGCATGTTATCACACATAATCTTGCTGTTCCCAGGACTTGATTATACATGGTAATACCCGCACCACCCTCTCACAGGTTACCTACCTAGTCCAAAAATTAGCATAAGAAATGAATGGCTTGAGAAACCATAACCAGCATGGGTGCTGACTTGCTGATGTGCTTCTCCCTCATTGGACACCCACGTCCTAGTTAATACATTGCTTGTTAGGCTGTTTGTATCTCATTTGGTGTGTGGATGAAAAAGTGATCCATCTCCATTCTGCATATGGATCAAAAGTGATAAGCGTGCCACTTGTTGAACAGGTTGCAGATGTAAACGGTGCTGGCTATGTCCTGGAATTGGCTGGAGGCCATTGGTTATCAAAACTAGCCTCAGTGCGTCGGCAAGTTTTGATAACTGTGGGAGCGCCAAGGTTATGACCAATAATGGGCAGCATCTCACTGGTTACCTAGTCCAGGCTGAGCAACAAGCTTCTGGAATGAACTCCAAAGGGGAAGGAGGAGGAGGAGGAGGATGAGGCAGCAGCCCCAGATTCAGAACATGTTCGGATACAAGAAGTAGAAGAAGGGTGGGAGGAGGCACCAAGCAATAAGGCAAGGAAATTGTACAACTCTTGATGAGAGTTAAGCTTCTTTTCAGGTGGGCATGTTTTCCATCCTGACAATCCAAAGGTAGGTACCTAAAAGTTTATTAAAAACAATGTGGCTCTGTGTCACACTGTGGCCTTGCCATTAACATTAAAAGGTATCTTCAGACAAACTGAAGAATTATGAAAACTCAAATATTTCACCATGCAAAAAATAATCTTCAAAACAAATCCTCTGAAAGAAACCAGAATCCTTCAAGATATTATTATAACCCTATAATAACTAATCTCAAGTTTCAACACAAGCAAAAAATATCATCTTTCAAAAATCTTCATATAAAAATAGACCTATTATTTATTACCTAGGGGCCAAAATCCCTTAAGCTACTACCTATATTCTATAGTTAATCTGAAGACCATTTCCTTGCCCTTGGTAGGCAAGGCCAAAAAAAAAGTGGGCTTCTTGCATGGGTTTGACAATGGAGACAAGGGAATGCAGAGTGTGCTGGAAATCAGTTCAAAAGTGGTGCTTGTTGGTTAGGTAGGTACTCCAGTTCTCTTCATTACTTACAGTACTTAAGTACTTTACAGCCCTTTTGCAGGCACAGATTTCCATCTAATTGTTTTTGTTTGCTCTCTGCCCTGACACCACTAAACCATTTTTGTCATGAAAAGGAGGACAGGGAGAAACAGTTTCCACAATGATTGGCTGCCAGAGCTTTTGAACAAGCTGATGACCAAATTGTCCACCAGACTCTTTTGCAGTGATGAGAGAAAAAAAACACCAAATCTCTAGATTCTCTTCAACCCTTTTATTTATTTAATTATTTTTTGCAAGGTTGAAGGAGCTAGTCAATTGGTTGCATGTGTCAAGAATTAGTTATCATCAAATGAAGTTAAATGTGCAGTTACTAACAATATTCGACTTCATATATTGTCCCAATCACTGTTTTTTTCCCAAAAGCTTTTGTCATTTTCCCAACAAAAAATTGGGATACTTTTGGGGCAAAAGATTTTTTTAGTGTAAAATCAAGTGATTTTGCTATTTTTTTAGGGAAAATTTTGCAAAAAATTTCATACAACAATATTGAAGGAAAAAAAACCCAACCCTCAATGCATTTATATTTTCCACAATGGTAAAATTCTCACAAACCTACCCAACCTTATTATATATCTAATTATTATTATGTCACTAGAGAAAAACAAAAATAAATAAATTCAGACCACCAAATCCAGCAATTTCATTGGCCATAACATTTTTTTTTCACACCTACACACAAGTGCATTCAACACCCTCTATGTATTAGTACACTATTACTTTAATGAAGAGTTGAGCATAGGTTTACAATATTGTACAAAGTCCACAAGGATGATAGTGTAGATAGGCCAATGAGCAAACACTTAAAAATTCAAAGGAAGTTGAATTCTCACACATTGTTTCCTGCTTGTGAAACTCAAATAATATTCATAGGCCTCCACTTATTGCTTCCAACATCACAAAAATTGCTCAATTTGATAAAGGAACAAGAAACATATGGGGGTGTTTGGTGTAAGAGGATTCAATTTTTGATGATGGGTGAATTTTTAAAAATTAAGATTTTGAGCTTAAAATCTTTGATCATTGCATCCTTGCCTCTGGAATACAGAGAATTTTTTTAAAGCCCTAGTCGGTGCACCCATCATCAGATTTTAAATCACTCAAAACAAACTAAATATGAGGAAGATATGGCTGGAACTAGAGAGAGGTTTTAAGTTTAAAAATTGAAACAAATTATCACTCATCCTTTGCCTGCATTTTCTCTGTTGCTCCTTTACTTGTGATGCGCAAGGAACATTTGTAAGAGACCTTCAGTTTGCACAGCCAATGACACAAAGATTGTTCAATTTGGTTAAGGAATGAGAAAAATATTGGAAAAAAAAGAATTCGATGATGATAAGTACGTGTACAGTGATGTGTGATTCTATGTAGCAGATAAAGTTGAGAGAGGTCTCCTTGACCAAGTTCACGAGGAGTAGTCAGAAGGCAAGTGTCTGTGTTTGAACTTACTGACTAGAGTAAACTGAGTTTCTACAGTTGCAACTGCATGTGTGTTCGCCCTGGCCTTTGTTTCGGAGGCCAAAAAGTGCTTGGCCTCAATGCTAGGGATGATGATTCACTGGTATCACTCCTTTTGGGAGCTTGGAAGTTGGGACCACAAAAGCTCCTGGGTTCAAACCAAATGGTGTCCATGTGAAACAACTCCTGCTCGCCTTCTACCAATGAGCTTGACTTGGGGTGCCAATGGCTTGTCAGGTGAGATCAGGTCTACTGTTGTTGTACTTTGAAAAAACCAAAGAAAAAAAATGTAAGTGCTTGGACCTCTTCACTTAAGTATTTGGGCACAGGATCCAAGAGTATGGTACTGATATATACTTAGTCGGATACACACTTGGGATCAATCTGGGTCTCCTTCACCTCCAATCTCAAAAGTGGCACGTGCTGCTGCTTCGAAGAAGAACGGTTGAAGTAGCAGCCGACTTGTCTTCCCAACAAACAAAAGAGTCCCATCATTCTCGTCCATTTTCGAGGGCTGTGGAGAGTGGACTTTTCACTTTCCACTTGAACAGTGGACAGTCCCCCAAAGAGTTTCCAATAGGACCTCACTTTTTATATTATGTCGTAACCAGTTGGAGCGGGAATAAACTGAAAATTTATCTTCAAGGAAGGAAATGAAGTACAAGCACCTCTGCTTGCTCTATTTGTAGACCATAGACCCTACGGAACTTTCGTAAGGAAGTTTCATAGAACGTCCCGGTGATGAAGTAGTCCGGTGATGAAGTAGTGACTTTAAACCCTTTGTCAAAGGGTTTGTAATGGGTCTAGTTTTATGTGAGGATTTGTAAAATATGATAATTTGACTGGTATTGAAACTTGAGATTCATTATAAAATTATAATATCTTGAAGGGTTTTGATTTGTTTTAGAGGATTTTTTGAAGATTATATTTTTGCATAGTGAAATATTTGAGTTTCCATAATTCTTCTTTTGCCTTAAAATACTTTTTATTGTAAATGGCAAGGCCACATTGTGACACACCCCTTGTAAAAAAAATTGATTGAAAATATATGATATATTTATAATAGTTGGGCTCTGCATTTTTGTGCATTACTAAAGACAATGAATTGTCCAAAAAATGTCCAAAATGCAAATGTTTAATGACATTGCATCCAATTTGAATTCAAATTTGATTAAATGAGATGCAAATGGATGCAAAAAATATTGAAAGTTTGCTCCTAACTATCGTGTTGAAAAAATAATCTTGAAAAGACACTTTTCTTTGCTTTTTATTTAAGAATGATTAAATAAATTTCAATTGAGAATTATCCAAAGGACGACTTATGAAACCTAAAGTTGTCCTAACTAAAACTAGTTCGAGTGAATCATGTTTTCAAATATCTTTAATGCTTTCACATCCAACAAAATAGCAAATCTTTTAGGATCAAGAGCTTTCTTGCTAGCTTCAAAAAAAAATAAAAAATACACTCCAATAAGCAACTTTCATATTTTGTCAAAAATCATATCCAAGTCAATCCTATGTGCAACACACTGGACAAGCATATGAAAAAAATCCGCGTCATGTTTAATTTGAGTGGTGATTCTATTGCACACAAGAGTAAACATAGACCTTGCATTCATTTCAAATGACACCAACATTTGGCCCATTACTTGAACATCCATATCCCAAAATTCAAGAAACCATGCAACAACACTTGGGTCATATTTTCAAGGGTGAGCAAAATGGGCATTTGTTTGCATTTCTCAAGCACACATGCACAAATCCCAACCCAACAACTATTGTTGATTGTAGACACCTCATTAGTAAACATGGAAAGCAATACCTAAAACCTCTCTCATTTTACATGTCACAATTTCATAGAAGATCATTACCATCTCCCACCTTAAAAATGAATCATTTAATGTTTTTTGGGGTTGTGATTGAACTTTTAAAATGCAAACAAATGCTTCAAGCTTTCATATTTTGTCATTGGTTGACCTTGACTTGAAACATGAAAATAACATACAAATTGGGTTTTCTTATGCCTATCCTCTCTATCCATGCCCACACATACATTCTACCAAAGCTTTTAGCACCTTGACATACTTATTAAAATAGTACAATTTAAATGTCTGAAAAATTCAGTACTCTTCTGATAATTTGGATTTTCAAGGTCTTAAATCACTTTTATTTTCAAATCAATGAAAAGTGATGTTGTGGACCCAGGGATTCTTTACCCTGACTACAACATTTCCCCATATAGATCCTGGGGTCTACAGATAGAGCAAGCAAGCATACTTGCTTGTGCTTCCCCTTGCAAGTCCCTTTGCTTGCTTCATTGAAGATAAATTTTCAGTTTATTCCCGCTCCAAGTCCTTACAACATAATATATGGTATGAAATAATCTTCAAGCATCCTGTCACGACTCCTGTAAATAAAATGTAAATTTGTAGAGGCTTGAGGCCTAGGGTGGGGGCAATCTCAAAATAAGCTACAGCCCTGCCCAGCTCACCTCATCTCAGGAATATCCCCCACGTGTTAGCAGCCTCACTCAACTTGAAGCAGGGTTTCTTTAAGGATGTTGTCATGTAGTCAAAGTGGTGATCATCCAGAAAATAATTTAGCCAAATTTGGCTACATGTTAGATATGAAAGTGGGAAAAAAAGAAGAACGGTTTCTATGTTGTCTTGTGGCTACCTACTAGAAGTTAGCATAAAATTCTGATGATTTGAATTTTTTAGGTTCTTCGAAATCTGGTGAATTCTGGTCATTTTTTTCCATGAAAATTCCTTTGCATAGGTCGAAATTTGGGGAAAACTTGCCAGTAAAAGAAATGCTGACTCAAAGCATGAGGCAAAACCTTACATTAAGCCAAAACAAATCCAGACTCCCACGGCATAGGGACCTTATGCCTAGTATTTGTGGAACAGGAGTGTCCGATTTTATGCCTACCTTAACCCTCATCTTTTCTAGGAGGTGCATTTCAGGGGGTATACTTGAGGCCAGTGTGTTTTTTATTTTTCAATTTTTACAAATTCAAAAAAAAAATTCCAATTTCGTAGGGTAGCAACAGAGACCAGCTTCCCCGGACAGATTTTGACTTAATTAGATGATGTGACTCCTGAGTTCAAATTATTTTTTCTTGCAACGAGCTGAATTGATTCGCCCATCACTAAAAAAATGAAAGTATTGAGGCTCTCCAAAATAGAAGGTTCTATTTTGAAGTATAGAGTTGATCCCCTTTGGCGCACCTATATAGGTGAAAGGAGGACAACATTTGCCAAAACATATGGGAAAAAAGTTAGGTGCTATGAAGAACATGTTGGGGAACACATTGGGAACTTGGGGAACAAATTGAGAACCCATTAGGAACCTGGAGGGAACATAGTGGGAACACATTGGGAACGAAGGAAAAATGAAAAAAAAATCCTTCTCCCCCCCCCTCAAAGGAAAAAAGCAAGGCACCTTGAGTGCATGCTCAGGACTTCCCATTGGCTGCATGGCATTTCTCTTCCCAAAAGAGTTTGTCACCATTTTGGGCCTGGGCTAGTACCCCTTGCAAAGAACACCCTACCCCTTAAATAAGGAAGCTAGAGAAGAGACCTGTGACAACCACCACCCACAAGAAAATTTTGCGATTTAAAAAATTAAAAAAAAAAATTCGCCAAAAAAGTGAATCAGTGTTGCCAAATGACTATTTGAGGTCAATGATATATTTTTCAATTTTCTGATGCTGCATCATGGGCTAGCATCCCAAGAGGGATTTAGCATTAATTGGCAACAGATTTGTGGAACCTATCCAAATAATAAGAAAATTATTTTTCATAATGCTACCAAACTCAAATCAGAGTCCAAATGTGGTGAAAATTTTACAAAATATTTTTTTGAAGTTTGATGATTGTTCCCAATCAAAGAGAGAATATTGTGACTGAGTATGCTTTTTAAGAAAAACATTTCGTATTTTGACAAATTTTCACACCCAAAATAATGATACTGGAGGCCCTCCAAATACACATAGGAAATTTCTCCAAGTGCTTTATTGTATTATATAAGCATTTAGATACCTTAAAGGTTATATGTGAAGCTTGGAGTCACAATTCTTCTATTTTTTTATGTCCTTTGAATCTTGATCTCTTGATCAGTGTTTTCTTTTCTTTCATTTATTGATCTTGAAAGTTTGGCAAAATTGGTGGTTCTTTGTACCCAATTTTGCAATTGGTTTGGAAATAAAAATCATATGCCACTTGAATTTGTTTCAACATAAAAGTTATTGTATTTCTATTGGCCTTGCCTACCAAGGCAAGGATACTGTGTTTAGATTTATTATAGAGTATACTAGCTTAAGGGATTTTGGCCCCTATGTAATAGGTCTATTTTTATATGAGGATTTGTAAAAGAAGATATTTTGGCTTGTATTGAGACTTGAGATTTGTTATAGAATTATAATATCTTGAAGGATTTTGATTTGTTTTAGAGGGATTTTTGAAGATTATATTTTTGCATAGTGAAATAGTTGAGTTTTCATAATTCTTCTTTTGCCTTAAGATACTTTTTATTAAAAATGGCAAGGCCAATGTGACACACCCCTTGTTAGTTTTTTTTAAAATTGAAAATATATGAAATATTTATAATACTTGGGCTTTGTGTTGTTGTGCACTACTAAAGACAATCAATTGTCCACAAATATGAATTGATTCTGAGAAAATTAAAATTTCATTCAAATGAAAATGTTTAATGACATTGCATGCAATTCGAATTCAAATTTGATTAAATGAGATGCAAATGGATGCAAAAAATATTGAAAGTTTGCTTATGATGTTGAAAAAATAATCTTGAAAAGACACATTTTCATTGCTTTTTATTTAAGATTGATTTAATAAATTTTTCAATTGGGAATTGTCCAAAGGATGACTTATAAAACCGAAAGTTGTCCTACCTAAAACTAGTTCAAATGAATCATAGTCAGTAGACAGGTGAATAGCCACCAAAGCTTTTAGCACCTTGACATGCTTTATCAAAATAGTACAATTTAAATGTCTGAAAATTTCAGGACTCTTCTGATAGTTTGAATTTTCAAGGGCTTAAATCACTTTTATTTTCAAATCAATGAAAAGTGGCCATATTCTTATTATTTGACTAACATGCACCTAGATAGTAAAAGTTCCTCATCATATAAGGTCCAGTGTCTTTTGTACCAAACATCCAAAAATCCCAATTCCTATGACTGAAATATAGAAGGAGATACTCAACCTGTCCCATTGGCAGCCCCACAGATAACCTTAACCTCAGGAGTAATCTGAATCGCACGCTGGGGATGGCGTGTCACTTAAGGAAATTATGTTTCAAGTTTTCACATTGAGCCATGACAGACATCATTTTTCGGTAGCAGCTGTGTAGCTTGACTTTCAGTTCATGGAGCTCTAAAAACTTTCACTGAAAATCTTAGGAAAAGGACCTGTTCTTTGAGCCTCTCGATCTCGGGCACAGATCTCAAATCACGGAAGGGCCCATCTCCTATACAGAAAGTGCTGATCAGTCTGACAAAAAAAAACATAGCCTGATTTTAGTCACTTTCCATTATCTTGTTGTTCGTTAGAGACGTATTAGAGTTATTTATAAAGTAAGGAAAACAAAGAACTAGAATGAAGAGTTTCATCACAAACGAATCAAGATTTTAAAAAATCTTGCAAAAAAAGTACATGTATTAGAATTCAACCCGGGGTGAAACTCAGAAAACCATCAATTTTGGTGGTAAACTGAGTTTCATCCTGTCTTTCCTTTTCCCTGAACGCCTTCACTATTGCTACGTATATCTTCTCTCCTCCCACCTGTACATGTACTACAATTACTCTTGAATCTTTGTGCATTAAATGCTGAGTCTCAGCATTTCACACCCGGATTTAGTAAAATTTCATTACTTTGTGGATACCACTGAAAGAGGGGCTTGGGGATGAAAGGAGAAAAGGGTGAAGATGGGGTGAGTTTATGGATAATGTTGACCAGTTTGACTCTATTGTTGCCTCTATTGTGTAAATGTTGACCACTTGTTAACCCTAGACATTTCTAGTCTTGGTGGCCATTTTTAATCAAAGGGGAAACTCCCCAATCACAATTTCTGGCTCTTGGATATTTTACATTATTTCCTGGGGACAGGTGATTATTGTAACATCCATCTATAAAGGAAGGTAGTTTGTTTTGTAGTTATGAGATCCACCAAACTTGGATGCTTCAGATTGTGTTCTTCATGTCTATGGGAAGCTCTTGACAAGGAGGGGTGCATGGGCTTTGGTTCCATGACGTTTGGACTTGCGGTGCAAAAGTTCTTGAAGATTGAAAATTTTCTTCACTGAAAATTAAATTAAATCAGATCTGAAAATTTTGGAGGAATTCGAATGTGCCTTTTGGTGTTCTTGGAAAGATCTTGATGAGCAGGATTTAATGGAATTTATTTGGTAAGATTTGGATTCAGAATGTGGGAGATGAAATTTGTTGCAAAGTGATCTGCAACATTCATTTGAATTTGTTTGGGCCATCCTTATAACAGTGCATCTCAATTTATACAAAGAGGAGACACTTCTTTTTTGCCTTGCACCTTGGGCTTTGCCCTCAATTCATGGGACATAAAAGGCACTATAGCAGTGCCTCTCCCTATATGTAAACACCTGGGTGTTTGTTTTAGTGTACTTGTAGGACACCTTACAAGGTGTAATATGTGGTTCCATGGAGATGGGTGTTTTAACAAATAAAATGCCTGCTATACAGGCATTTTGTTTTGTGAAATGCTCATCCTTGTTATCTCCTACCTAGTATCTGACGAATACCTACAAGGTATTGTGAGAATTGTTTTTTATGAAAAAATCTAGTGTGACAATTTTTATGCCATTTGAAGCCCTTGAGGGCAACCTTTACAGGAATGTGGTCCACAGTCAGGTCCATCTCACAGGCCCTTATTCCGGTAATGCCCACCCAACAAGGGCTTTAGCCTACACTAGTTACAGCTAGGAGAAAACATGTCACGGAAAGTGGCTGCAGAAGTAGATTCTACAGTCGCAGTGGACCACTGGAAGGGTGCCCTAAAGAAAGGGAGGCCAATCTGGGTCTGCAATGGGTGGAAAGTTTTTATGAAGAAGAAAGTCAGGGTAGAACTTTTCCAGTGTAACTGGAGGGCAGCTTACCTTCAGTGAATTTTTGGCTTACCTCTCGATTTTGTCTTTCCATCGTAAAGTTATCTGTTCGACAAGTTTTAAAACAGAGATATATTGCACAGAGAGTATAATACTACATTACTCGAATGAATAACAGCCATCCAATATAAAAGAAAATTGTTTCCTATTTCTATCCAAAGGGTAAGGACTAAGAATCTCAACGGGTCATTTTGGAGAATTCAGGTCCCTTACTCAAGAGGACTCCTGCCTGCTGCTGAGCCCTCATTCCCAGAACAGCCCCATATTCTCTCTCCTTACGCTACACATCGGACCCTACTAGGCAAAGAACATGATCACACAGTTCGGATTGGAATGTGGCAGACGTGAATGGATTCTATTTTGTACAATACTTGGACCACTCTTGATCAAGGGAGATGAGCATTGCAGGAGTTGACAGTTTGGGAAGCAATGTAGGTTTGACTTGACAGCTTGGGAAGCCAGCCAGAGTGTTAGGGAATACTTTGCTGTGCAGAGATTGAGGGTTGGGTGAGAGTAGAACTAGAGGTCATGCAGGTTCATGGGGAAGTATCAAAGGAACTCCTGTCTATTATGTTGTGGAAGAGAGATTGGAGCTTTGAGGGTCTGAGTAGTCATCAGAGAGTAGATATGGCTTGCTGCATAATTGGGGTGGGCTTGGACTCAGCAGTGCTTTGTGCTGTTGAACCCATCACAGATTACTGCTGCAGGTACTTCATTGAACTACAATTTTTCCTTGAATCTTCTGGTGAACAATGCCAACATGACTCTAAATCTGTGAAGGATCCATGATGTTCTGTTGTAATGGTTTTTTTGTTTCATCTTTTGTTGCAAATTTAATGTAGGTTATGACTTTTGACTGCATCCTGCATCCCTTGTCTTGCTTCTGAACTGGGTGGTTGTTTGTGATGGCTCAAGAAGCGGAAGTGATTCTAGCCAAGGAACAAATGGGTGTGAAGATTGGGGCATAACAGGAATATCACCAGTGTTGGTGTATTCCTAATAGAAGGATTGGCATAAGCATTTGCATGATGCACAGCACAAAACTGATGCAAAACACGAGGGCAATTGAACTTGGCAACATGCCTACAGAGCTTGCCAAGGTTTGGCTATGTCTGAAGCTCTGGAGTGTGCAGTAGAACACAAGGAACCAGAAAATAGACTTCAAATGATAGGTAAGCTGGTCTGCATTGCCAGTTTAGGGTTTGGTGTGGTGGACAAGTCTTTGTTGGATTTAAAGCTCCATAATAGGGGGCATTTTGTCCTGTGCACTTTGATGAGATTTAAGCTCATTGAGATTCAAGACATGCCCATGGTGCAGTGACCCACTGGGCACCAAAGCTGTTTGCCATGTAC
>Ga0209208_10001435_pt1 | contig 33580 bp, 29 predicted proteins | sample S1TSphfallax_3_FD_187694 | JGI IMG/M metagenome (GOLD analysis project Ga0209208, IMG submission 187694) | Host-associated microbial communities from peat moss isolated from Minnesota, USA - S1T2_Fd - Sphagnum fallax MG (SPAdes) (version 2) | ecosystem: Host-associated > Plants > Peat moss >...
GGGGGGGGGCATATTCTTCATCAAGGTCTTATTCACCATCCCAAGGTCATTTTCAACTAACACGAGATCTCCTAGGTTCTTTTTTTCAACCATATTCATTTGTTGGCTAAAAGTTGCGATGTAATGGCTACATCATGGAGGTCATGCGACCTTGTTTATAATAATAGACTTTTGAACAATTATCTTTGGTGGATTTGTAGGAGCAATATGCTCCTTGAAATTTAAAACAAAACTCATTTTAATGTTAAAACCAAAAAAACATCCTTATTCATGCAACATTAACAAAGAGACCCAAAACTACAAACCATACAAGGGTGAAAGCATGATAAAGTATACCAAAAAAGTAATCTTCTTAAGTAAAAAAAACACAAATTTGTGACACATAGATTAAAAAGTAGGTGATGCCTTAGGTGATTGTCCTTTTGAACTACATGAGGGCATCAAATGTGATATGTTGAAGTTTTTGAAAGTTTCAAAAGTTATATCAACCTTTTAAAAAACTTACTTTCAATCTACTTTGCAAATTGCATTTTTGTCTTTTGTAAGAAAGTAGATTGAAACACTATTAGAAACCATGTCATTAGACCACTATGCTCGACCCCAATTTGACTTTGGGTGGTCTATCACAATGGGAAACCACTAATTGCCAACATGAGTGGGTATAATCCACTACATGCCCATTATGGTTGTTTTGTAGTGGTTGACAACAATGGTCCCATCATTTTGTTTTTCTTTCCAATTTCGGTTGCCCAATTGTCTTTAGGCACGGTTAAACCACTCCTTTCCCACCTAACCAGATCACCTAAATGGTTTTCACTAATGGTAAAAAATCTATATATATATTAGTTTGTTGGGGCATGCAACACTACTTTAGACCATTGTTCAATTAGTGTGGGGCATTATCATGGGTTTTGACCATGGACAAAATGCAAGCACACATTTAATGTTGAAAGATGTATGTTTATTACATAGCCATGTGTGGCACAATGAAACAAGATATTGCATGCAAAATCCATCGTAATGTACATCGCACTAATCATTTGCTTCTTCCTCATACTCATATTGGTCTTCAAGCCTACCCAACCTTGCTTTCATTCTTTCAACATCCATGGCAAGGACATCCTCCCCTTGGAGTATCTTGATGCAACTTACGCCACATTTATTGATGCATGCAATTGTTCAATGGTTTCCATGTCATTGTCTCCAAGTGTGGCCACTATCATTTGGATCAACTACTTCAACCAAAATTCACTTGGAACGTGGTTCTTTTTGGAGGACAACCCTCCAATTAGAGCCAATCGTGGTATTTGGCATGAAAAATACCTACATCAGCCAATGGATCCCAATACCTACAACACATAGGGTTCCACCATGGGTGGGAATTGACATTGGAAATTGACCATCCAAAATCCATTTTCATCTTGTCAAACTATTCTTTTGTTTCCAAGAACATTTGCTAGAATCCAAAAACATTTGAACAAAACTAATTGAAGTCCCAAATAATTCACCACAACAATCTCCTTCAACATTCCCACATATTGTAAATTTGTAATTATTATGTTTTGGTTTCAAGTTAAACTATGACTTGCTTGAATGAATATGCATGCCACCCCAAAATCATACGTGGCATGTGATGGATGTCCATCCTTTGGCTCAACTCGATAATGCTTGCCATATGCCCACATGCTATCATACATGTAAGCCTTGTAGCTTGGTGGGTGAGATAGTTGCACAAGCTTTTTGGACACCTCCACTAGTCCTACATGGAGTTGTTGCTTCATCTAATCTTCAAGCCATGTTGTAAATGTGGGAAAATCTACTTGTAAATGTAAATGAAAAAGAGTAAGGTTTACATTTCAACGAGGACCATGAGCCCTTCCATGTGCTCTATGTTCCCACCTTCCCATTTCATGATGTTCTTTTTCTTCCATATATTCCCTGTAATGCCCAATTGTCATGTTTGAAAACTTTTATTTTGTAACAATGGAGTGCAAATCTAACCGAAACAAAAATACATTCAATGAAACCACATAAAAAAACATCGTTTGATGAAAAATAACCCACTAAAACATAACATATATAACCAACAACATTGTTGCATAAAAGTGCAAAGTTCACAACCAATGTAATTCAAGGGAAACACAATTGATATTGTCACCCAAAATTAACTATAATAAGAACTAGTTGAAACCACTAGCACTTCGAGGGTAGAGGGGCATGCTGGAGCTCTGAAATGAGACTAAGAAGAATGACAAGCAATCACTCACTCACATAGACCTACACAAAACTAAACAACAAGTTGGTTAGTGCATAGCTAGAGCACTTTTGGTGTTAAGACTCACCACAGGCAAATTCGGATTCATAAGACTCACCATAGCTCGAACTTGGGGGAAGCCACCACCTTCCCCCTTATAGTATATTTTATGCTTGGCCATGGGACCAACACCCAAATGTCATTTTGTCCCAGGACTCCCAAGTGGAAGTTTCGAAATTCCCATAGTTAGAATTCCCGCAAGTTTGGGGGCCCATAACTTTGCATGCAAACCTCCAATTGAGATGAAATATGAAGCAAAGTTGTAGCCTTTATCAAAAGTTTTCCAACAGTATGTCGCATGCCACCTACAAGTAAGGAAATCGAAATGATTCCTGAATTTTAATGGTCGAAAGTCAAATTGCCAATTTGACTCCTGACCTTTCTTTTGGTTATAATTTGTGTGTTAAGTGTCCAAATAGGTCATGCGATCCCAATTTAGACATCTACGTTCTAAGAACTTTCCAATGATATAAAAAACTTTTCAATCTAATGGGTTTTGACCCCTGCAATTACTCTTTGAAGATTCGAAAGTCCATTAGGACCAACTCCCAAAGTGGGAGTTCACTTAGGAGTGTGAGGGGTCATTCTGATTTTTTTCCATTTTCGGGAGCATGAAATGTGACTCCTAAGCTCCCTATTGGCCCGCACCTTCGCAAGCCCTTGCTTTGGTCACAAGCCCAAGGCTAGGGTTGCGACACCTTTTATTTTAGCTTGCGCACCATTGGATGATAGCATATAAGTTCATATGGTGGGATTTCCACAACCACTGTAATGGGATTCCTATCGCTATAAACATGGTGGTTTCAAAGTGGTGTTTAATAAATGGTATATAAACATTAGTATTATGATGTTGGCATTAAAGGTTTACAATTTAAAACTACTACAATGGATTTGTATAAAAGATAAAATTTAGATTACCCATATGCAACCTCAATGGTTGTGGAGTTTGTAATGATGTATTCATGGATAATGCCTTCAATTCCTTAACTATTAATTTCTTGTGTTTTCCCTTGCCAACTAATACCTACCCAATGTCTATTTCTTCTTTAGCAGCCCACATCTGATGCCTATTGTGAAGGTACCATCTGAAATGTTTTGTACAAAACCCAAGTGCTTCATCATACATATATCCAAATGCAATGCATCCTTCAGGGTTTTCCTTGTTATGAACATATTTCTTCAACGCATTCAAGTACCTTCCAATTGGATAACATTAACAAGCTGTAACATGTTCACATATCTCAATTCGTCCACCAAATGGATGACAAGGTGGGTCATGAGGTCAAAAAATGTAGGTGGGAACTTAACCTCAAGCATGCATAATGTTTCAACCACAAAAATGTGAAGGGCATTTATCTCATTCTGATTCACCACCTTTGTGCATATGCGTTGGATCATTATACCCAAACATATAAGTGTTTTGCGTAGCCCAAGTTGTAATAAATTTTGAATGTCTATTGGCATTATTTGTTGCACCATCACATGGTGGTCATGGTTCTTCATGTGTTGTAACCTTCAATTGCCCACATATTTTTTCAACATTGCTACATACTTTGTTGGTGCTTGCACTTTAGCCACAAAATCCACAAAGGCCTTTGCTTCATTTCGTGTGAAAACATATGGGGTTTGTGGTTTTTTATTGATCCACCCCCTTGTTGGTGAAACCACAAGTGTTGCATCACCCTAGCCTCTTATAGGTCTTTGTGTACTTCAATTGTGTCCTTATCCCCAAAGAGGTATTTCAAAATGTTTTTTGAAACATTTCTCTCAACGTGCATGACATCCAAAATGTTTCGTATGGGTAACTCATGCAAAAGCACCCCCCCTACATGATTAAATTTATAGGTTGAACTTTGCCTTGGATGCATGGTTCATTAAAAGATTAACCAACAAATTACCTATTATTACAACAAATCCCCATGTCTTTTATCTTGCCATTGCCTAATCAAATCCCATCCATATGTCAAACTTTCCTTCATTGGGCAATAACTACATGCCCACCACCCCCCCACCTTACAACCACCATAATCCCATTAGTCACCCACTTACATCCACTAGACACCTACCACATACCAATCCCATTAATTGGCCACTATACTCCCATTCTTACAATCGACCCAAAAGGATATAATGTGTATGTGATCCATGTTAACAAAATTTCTTACCTTCCAATATTGGAGCATTGCACAACAAGGACAACCTCAATACCCTTTGTAGTGCAAAACACATCAATCCCATATGCGGATAAATCATGGATCATCCATAAGAATATTGCACAAAACCTAAATGTTGATTCCCCATTTGATTGCCTAGAATCTCGCACATTTATGCCAACCACCCATAACATCTTAAGTTCATCCAATAGAGGTTCTAGATAAACACCAAAATGTTCACCCATTACAAACCGAGGGCCTGATATGATCAAGGATAACATCACAAAATGTTTTTGTGTGGTTAGCCATGGAGGGATGTTATAATTCAACATAACCATCGGCCATGTGGACCAATTAGACCTTTGGACTCCAAATGGGTTCACCCCATTCATTGTTAGTCCCAATTGTACATTGCGAAGCTCCATGGTAAAATTTAGCTAACGAGCTTTCACAAAATTCCATAAGTGCGAATTTGTTGCATGTCATTCCAACTTGTTTTGGTTACGATTGTGGTGATGCCACACCATCAACTCTACTTGGTTAGGAGTGTTATATATCCATGTTAGTCGAACCGCAAATGGGAAGTGGCGAAACACCTTCCTTGCCACCTTTGACTTCCCAGCCCATCTAAATCGAGGCTCACCACAATGCACACAATGGTCCACATTTGCATGTACTCCCTAAACAACATACACCTTTTGATGCAAACATCAATCACATTATATAATTATATGCCAATCCCAATTTCTTTTAACATGTGTGAGGCTTCATACTCAAACCTTGGGGATGTATTAGGGGTTAATAGTATGTTATTCCTTAACACCCTCAACAATTTGCTTATAAAAGCATTGGATGTGCCATGTGTTTGACAACAATTCAAAAATTAGCAATGTTGCACATAAGTTTGAGAGTTTAGAGTTTTCGTATAGAGGAATTTTTTATGCCTCTTCAAACTCAACCTCAATAGGCCCCATGTTCTCATCATGGTCATTAAACATGGTAGCTATGTCTTCTTGCTCTATGCCCTCCCCATTTCATGACAAGTTGGACTATGCATCCACCGGATTTTCTTCAATGGCTTATTCAGCATGTCCACCCACATTTGGGTGATCTAGTATTATAGGTTCATCATTCAACAAGGAGTTCTGTTGGGCACCTCCTACCATTTGGTATACCATTACAAATGCATCATTCAATAGTCTTGCCATGTCCACATTTGCATCTAGGTCAAGAGCTTCCATCAAATGGTCTTTAGGTCGCGATCTGCTTGATAGATCACTACCACTCATTCTTCATCAAATGAATCATATGGATCCCCCTACCATAAACATGCAAATCAAACTTGTCAAACCCTTCCAGTTGGTTAAGTTCAATGTATACATGAACGCAATTGATGGTCATGCATCATTCACTATGAACCATAGGATTATAACTTGATTTGAGTGGGGATCATCATGCATGTTGTACCTCTGTCCAACCTCGATTGTAAGGGTGCCATCCAAAATCCAACAAATGTTTTTGAATTGTGGTGCACTTTAGAGGCCAAGCACCTAGGCATATTTGACAAGGGCATTTATATCGTTCTAACCTAGTAGCGTTTGCACGAGCTTCATCACGCTTCCATAGTTTGATGTTTCGGGCCTTTGTTCTTTGTGGATCTGTTAGTGGGAGTTGTCAATTTGTAGAAAACTCCATGCATCCTACACACATATAAAACCCCATAAAAATTTCCTAAACCTATTGCCACTTTAGACAATGAATTTGAACAACAACCACACATGCCATTGAACTACCACTTTGTCCCTAGTACATGCTCATTGAACTATCACCATTCCCCCATTAAGTTTCCACCATGTGCCAACTATACCTCCATTCTCTCCACATTAACTCCCATTATGATAAACTATTATATTTAAATGCACCTTGGAATAAGAACCCAACAATAATATTACACTATATAACATTGAAATTACAATATCTATTATGCATAATGCTTTTCAATGATGAAACTTACTTGCATGGGATAATAACATACCCACCTATAAGAGAATAAAACCCAATATGATAAATTGAACAATCCAATGCACATGATTATTAGCAACCTTTATGGATAATTTATGCTCGTACGAATGCTTCAAGTCCACCATCAACCAGTATTCATTATTTGCATCTTGCAAAAAACACAACATACAATTTGTGGTCAAGAACATTGCATCAATAGTAGTTTGAAATTTTTAGCATTACAAAGGTAATTTATTCCAAAGCATTTTACATCACTAAGGACATCCAACTTTGTTTGGTTCCTCCAAATGTCCAAGATTTTATTAGAAGGAATTTAACTACCATGCATGACTTGAATTGGTCATGTTTTGACCAATTCAATTAATTAAACAAAAATGTCAAAATGGCACCTTTTACAAATAGTTGTGATTCCTAGGCACATTTTCATGATAGCTAGAAGTTCATTAATTGTTTCCTTAAGATTAGTGGCATCTAGGTTGGAAAGTTCTTAGGAGTTTGATTCCTCAAAAAACATAGGTACCATATATGGTGGTCCCAACCTTGTTTAATACACTAGCGTTGAATATCAACTATAAGCAAGCATCCCCTTTTGTTTGCATACAAAACACACCCTTTTCATATTACATTCATGGCAGAACACTTGTCCCCAAATGCATTTATGCAATGTCTTCAAGCAAGATTGCACCTTTTCAAAATTCACTAGGACTATGTAATATCCCATCCAATTGCCAATACAACCCATCATTCTAAAGCCCAACTTTGGCCCCACTAGGCTCCCACTATGTCCCCACCATACTTCCACTTTGGCCCCACTAGACTCCAACTATGGCCCCATCAAACTTCCACTTTGGCCCCACTAGACTCCCACTCAAAATTACCACTAGGAGTGAGCTTTGCATGCTTTGTTTGCCACTATATTAAAATGTTCCTATGATAAGTAAGGTGATAAAAGGTGGATAGATCTATATTAAACCAAACCAATAATGCCAAAATAGTAGGGATTCCAATTACTTGTACTAATTTTCATAAAAGAAGACTAATGTCTTGTATTGGTCTAATCAAGTTAAGAAGATTTGATGGTAATGTCCATTACTCTAGCTAGTTGCATGTAACTTTTGGTTACACAAAGCCAGTGCAACAAATGTTGTGCAAAAATCTCCAAGTAGTCCTTGAATCTAGTTGAACCCAACCAATTCATGAAGACAATAACAACTTTGTTGCCATACCCATACACTATCTCTCCAACTTGTCCCAACATTGACATCCATATATAGTTTAAAGACATGAATTCTAAAAGCCTTACGTTGCTCCTTACGTGCATTATACTAAAATCAATTCACTAAGTCATGTTGAATGTTACACATCCTATGCACAACATGCGTATGAATTACAAAAATGCACCCAGTGTTTACATTTGCAAAATGTTGCAATCCAAAAGGTATTAAACATGTATACCAATTGATGAACCATTTAAACAAATGCCACCATATCATATGATAATCCACCAAAAGAGACCACATTATTATCTAAAACTCAAACATTTTTTGACCTACCTACCACAACACACATTTGAATAAGGTCAAGTTGTGAGCCAACATGACTAGACACCAATATCTTTAGTTGGCAGTCCTTAAACAATCATTGAAGATGGAGCGACACCTACCAATTTGACATTGTTGACCAACATGTAGACCAACCAAGTGACCATAAACCTTTGCTTACCTAGATTTCACACACATGGCTGCATATACCAATGAAAATCAACCATTAAAACCAATCGTTAGTGAACTACTAGGATTTCAAATGAACCACCAATGTAACAATCCCTAGTAACAAATACTATATAATGTGAAAATAAATATAGTAAAGTAGTCTATCACACATAATCTAATAATTTCAACCCATTGTCCAAGTGAATCAACATGGTAGGTGCTTCAATTGTCGTCAAATTCACACCTTTAAAGCTAAACAAAACACTTGTTAGATTGCATACCTTAGCTGCATTAAACATTGCTCCTAAATCCAACCTTAAAAATAAAATTGAGCCCTAACAAAGTGTAATATTTGGAATTGCAATGACTAAAAGTCAATACTACAGTAGTGCATATTATGATATGCAATACATTAGGCCCATGTGCAGTTGTTTCAATGGTCAGATCAAATTAGGTTATAACCAAATGGGATTACATGGTCAAAATTAGTTTAAACTTCTTGAAAATCCAACAACCCATTTTTAGCAAGTGGTCTCTAAAGGTAGGTCCTCTAATGAGCCCCCCCACCCCCCCCATCCTTTGCCCTTTATGTAAAAACTAAAATTTAAGATTTCGAAAGTATTTCCCTCATAAAAATAACTTGTATTTTTTTCAAGGAAACCATACTTCTATAACTATAATTATATCTCAATCCTCTCCCCATTGAGCTTTTACATTTCCCTTAGTACGGGAAATGTAATAAAAAAATATAGGAGTGATGCAAGTAATTTATCATGGAGGATTCCACAATCATTAAGAAAAAAAAAAACTACCTTTTATGTATACTTTGTTTGGCCATATTTATTTTTGTTTTGGTATTCATTTATTTTTTTAGGTGTTGGTGTCTTCCTATTGGTGTTCAAAGTTTTGTATATTGGAGGTGTATATGATACTTGGGCTCCTAGGGATGGAGATGTAACGAGGATTATGAATCTTATTCTTAGTTTGAGTGTCATATTTGGTTATTTGTTCAAATCACCTTTTGGTGGAGAACTATTTCATTAGGAATTGATGATCTTCTAATAACACTTTCCAAAAGTTGGCTTATTCAAGATCAAGAGGAATGTTGAGATAAATGGGTTCCTATTAGCTTGTTCTGACCTAGGGTAATAAACCCATGGACTTAGTTTTATTCCATTCTTCATTGTGAAGGAAAAAAAAAGGAAAACTTCCATCTCCGAGCTTTATTCAAATGATGTAGTTTGCTTTTTTTCACGTTGTGCATATCGACCTGTGCTGTGCTGTAACTAATGTGTTAAGTATCCCACCTGGGGAGTAAGTTTGCAAGAATGAAAGTCAAAGGAATTGACAAGGGCTTGCACAACAATGGAACACGTGGTTTAATTTGATGCAATGCGAAAAACCTCATGGGGGGTTTTAAAAAGCCTTGCGAATTAATGTGGGTTATAGGTGTAAGTCTAGTTATATTAACATTTTTTTTCAGTGTAACTAGATATTCCTTGCTTTGGGATCAAATTGATTATTGGGCCAGCTTGTCAAAATATATTTATAATCAATTGTATAGGAGATTTTAGATTATTACTAAGCATTTTAAAGGTAGTTGAGATTTTATTTTCCTAGAAATGGGTAAGATTTTTGGTATAAGACAAAATTTTGTCTATATTTTTTTTCCTTCCCCTTCTTTTAACAATTCCTATATTAGGGTTAGATTGATTAGTGTTACATTGAATGTATTGATTTATTTTTTCCATGTAGAATTTGTTAAATCTAGATAAAAACGTATTGGATTGAAAAAAAAAAAGGTTTGGAGAGGATTTAACCCTAAGAGAAATGGCAGAAAAAGTTGTGGAGTTGGTTCGCTTTTTGCACATATCAATTGAGGGACTCTAAACCTTGTAATATCATTTCGAAAAAATGGAATATTAAAAAAAGAAACTTATAGGTAGTGGCTTGGTTAAGGGCCGGACCCACTGAAGTAGTAACAAAAGTGAATCTTCTTGGGGCTATTGTCATTACTTATGGACTCAAACATGGGTGATCTATCCATGACTGAAATAAAATTTGGTGAAATTAAGTGTTTTTTTTCGCTTGTCATATTGTGCTTGAAGGGTCTTGGTTTGAATTCGAGTGGTGGCATTTTCAATTTAAAATATGAAATTGATTGAACTATCTCACGATGTTTTGAACTTAGTTCATGTACCATTTTAATGGGTGAATAGCTCAACCCTTGGAACGTACTACCACCTTAGGTGGTGAAGAACTGACATCAAAGTGCCAAACCTTCTTGTCGATGTGAACTTTTGGGGAAGGCGAAATCGAATCTTCTTGAAGCAATTGAATTCCCTAAAAAAATTATTTCCTAGTGGTACCAAAATACCATCTTGTTCATAAAGATTTTGTGTTTCTCCATGAAGGTTATATATACTTCCAAGAAATATTTTTATTTTGACGCCATTACCCATTCCTTTTTCTATCTTAACCAGTTTAATCATTCAACTATTAATATTCCATAATAGTGCCAAATGGAAGGGCTGTTGTTCAACAGATAAAAGTTATTCTACGGATAACAAGGTGATCTTCCCCAAGAGTTCACATAAATGGGAAGATTTGGCACTTCGATGTCAACTTTTCACCACCTAGGTAGTAGTATGTTCCAAGGGTTGGGCTATTCACCCATTAAAACAATACATGAGTTAGGTTCAAGACATCATGAAACAATTTCGTCCATATTTAGTGCAGGTGTTAAGGCATTGAAAGGACCCTTTCCTAATACCTATTAACCACAAAGGAATCCTTTAGTGGTATTAACCATTTTGGGTGTTTGCATGTTATGGTGGACCCAAAAAATTGTCACAATGTTGTAATTTTTAGTACAAACAAAATTTGAAAATTTTGGGGACATGATTAAAAAAGGAACAATAGTCCAAAGGTGTAGTTAAAGGTGGTTCACATTTTAATCTATCATTATGTTGTGAAATTAATGCTAATAATAATGATGTCATAATCCTTTGGAGTATATTTGTAACATGCAGTTACCTATCACATAACCATTGTTTTATAAAAGGATTAATAAACATTTTTCTTTGTTGGAAATTTTCAATACAAATTTGTAGATTAATGTATATATGTACAAAGAACACTTCCATCAATTTTTTTCAAATTCACTTAAAATCATGAAGTTTAAATTTAAATTAAATATAAACCTTTGGTAGTACATTATGTTATAATAATGAATATGATTATGATGTTTATAAGTTGTAAAATGTTCTTCCATAGAGGATATAGATGTCTTTGGTGTTATTTTTATTTATCCATGAAATTGAAGTTGAGTTTTTTAATTAGTAAAAAAATGGTATATTGTTTCCAAATAGAGTGTTTCAAGCAAGTTTTATAATGTAATTGGTGTACCTTTACTAAAAGAGACAAACATGAAATAATTTCATATTTAAGTTTGTATTGATTTATTTTATTTTAAAGGCCCATGTCAACTTAATGTAATTTTTAGAAAATTTCAAAATAAATGAGTTTAAAGTTGTGATACTTTTAGTATTTTATGTACATTTAAATTTGACTACATTGTGTCCACTATAGCATGCAAACACCCTTTATTTCACTCCCTTTTCAATTTCATTAGGTAGTTGTGACTTGAAACATAGACAATCACAAATACTAAGGATTTGAATTTATTCCAAATGAGGCAAATAAGCTCTTGTTGTAATTAATTGAAAAAATAATTAGAAAATAAAACAGCTAGTATGAAATACCTCAAGTATTTGGTACTATATAGTTATACTTGACATATTGTCATTCATTTTTTTGAAAAAAGGAGTTTACAACTTGTGGGCCCTCTACCTCCACTTGGCATTGCTCTAACAAGCTTTCACCCGTTGTGAAATTTTTTGTACTATTCATTTGTAAATGATATCCACATTCTTCACAAATACATTTATTTTATTTCAAAAATCCAACATAAAGCATGTTCTTGCAATTTTCATATTGAGTCTATAATTTTTTAATAATATCAATTTTAATATATTTGTCTCTTTTTGTCTTGTTAAGAATATAACCCTTAGTAGTTTTTTCAATGGTAATATTTTTTTCTTTATTTGTCAATTTCATTTTTCATTTATTCCAATAGTTATTCCTCCACCTCCTCCTAAGTTTATTCCTTGGGTCATAATTACATTATTTATAACTTCCTTCTTCGTGAACAAAGTTGATTGAGAATTGTCTTTCATCCCAAGCTTGATGTCGTGAATCTTTTTGAAAGAAAAGAGTGCTTTCATGAACGTGGACATAGGTGGTGCATGGCTATTGTTAGTTCGTGTCGTAAGGTGTTGCGTTAAGTCTTGTAACAAGCACAACCTTCGTGTTTAGTTGCCATCATTTAGTTTGGAACCCTAAACAAACTACCAGTGATAAGCTAGAGGAATGTGAGGATGACATCAAAGTATTTTGTTTCACAACACATATTTTGTAATAGCCTATGATGAAGTAGATTTTTGATTAATCAAAAATTAATTATTTTTTAGTCTGAAAAACTCAATAAGGTAAATATTCCTACATTTTATTTAAAATCTTACGATGATTCTTTCCGATATTTTTAGTAATAATTTCCAAAAACTTCCAAATTTATTAAAATTTTGCCCAAATTATTTACTAATTATTATAAAATCCTACAAGCTTTTTCTTTAATAGAAGTAACAATACAATTAGCTATGAACAATGCATCAAATCTATTATCTATTATGATGATACCCATGGGAAGCAGTAAGAAAACATAAATATATATGTAAATGCAAAGTTTTTTCAGTTCCATCTTCTTAAACTTGAAATACTATTAATTCAAGTATTTTGTTACTTCCCCTCCCCATTTATACTTCAGGAGCCAACGAAACTATTATGGTAAAATTAGATTATCATAATTCTTGAGCAACTGGACCAAAAACACGAGTTCCTTTATGATTTCCTTCTTGATTTATGACAATGGCAACATTGTCATCAAATTGCATAGTCGTTCCATTTTTATGTTTGAATGTTTTACAAATACATACGACTATTGCCCTAACTACTTCTAAGTTTTGGAGAGGCATATTTGGGCTTGCTTCCTTAACCATGGTAATAATAACTTCACCAATATGTGCATATTTTCAATTACTAGCTCCTAATATTCAAATACACATTAGTTTTTGAACCCCATCATTATCTATTAGATTCAAATAAATTTGAGTTTGAATCATTTTCCCATTTTATTGAAAGGATCAACCCCCCCAAGAGGAGGGAAAAATGAAAAAAGGGGGGGGATATTATTAATTTCATTTATATAATAATTTTTTCATATTGTTGTAGGGAGTTCTCCTCATCTATTACTTGTCCCTATCCATCATTTGTTTCTACCCATCTCTCATATTTTTATCAGATATAACTGTAACAAATTGAATACATATAAGCATTTTGTATCAAATTCAAAAATTTCACCCAATTGAGCACATTTGGCACACATTTTCATGGTAGCCGGGTCACTAAAACTTACTCCATCAAGTTCATCGCCATAAGATTCGATAGTTACACCTATTTGTTCAAAATTATATTTAGATTTTGGTCTTCTAAATTGAACATCTAGCTTTTCGGGGATGTTTTCAACATAGAGGAATATTTACTAGGGTTATGTGCAACTTATTTGGATTAGAAATTTCAAAATATTAGATAGGGATCAATATGATAGAAGAACTTTTTTTTATGGTAATTTTTTTTTTCTTCTTATTTCTTTCAAAAAATATTAATTATTGTAATAGATATATTTAAAAATATATTAACTCTTTTTATGCTTCATCACATTGTTTTGCTTTCTAATAGGTTACCCATTTCTAGTTGTTGTTCCCTTCCCAAGGATAGGTTCTTACACAATACTCACCTGTCCGCCACTGAAAGCACCACTAGGATGCTTTTCATCTGACTTGCATGTGTTAAGCATGCTGCCAACATCCATCTTGAGTTAGGACACCATTTGATTTTAGCATAATGCAATCTAATTCAAAAATTTCACCCAATTGAGCAAGTATATCAATTCTCTTGGGACAATTTTAAGTGTTCATTGTGGGACTTAACCCAACACTTTACAACACGAGCTAATGACAACCATGCACCACCTATGTCCGCATTATCGAGAGCATTCTTTTCTTTCAAAAAATTTCAAGAAAATTTGAAGCATGTCAAGCCTTGGTGAGGGTTTTCATGTTGCATCGAATTAAACCACATGCTCCATCGTTTGTGCAGGTGCTTGGTCAATTCCTTTGAATTCCATTCTTGTGAATGTACTCCCCAAGCGGGATATTTAATGTGTTAGCTACAACATTGTTATACAAATAAAAGCAAGATGATTTATGCCCATTGTAGTGGAAAAATATGAATACGTATTTTTCTCGACAAACCTATAACTATGTAATTTGTAGAAACACGTATGGGTTTAGGAAAAGGGTCTTTAAAATATTGGGCAATAATGGAACGATGATTATTTAAACATGCTTGTATTGCTAGAAGAATGAAAAGATCTATAGGTCAAGTTTTCTTACAATCGCTTGAAATGCACTTAGATAATGTGATCTTTTGATTAGGTATGGCAACCCAGTCTTGGGTGAAATAAATACCATAACTTTGGTCTTTTTTGATATAGTCATCATGAAGTAGATCAACAAATCCCAAAGTTACTTGATGTTCCCCTTCAAGTTTAAATTCGTGTTAAAATATTTCCTTTTTAGGAAAAAATTCAAGAGCAATAAGAGTCCCATTTAATTTTCTTGTACTCATTTCAATATCATTAGTTAAATTCATTCAGTTTTGCTAAAAAAAATACGTTTTTTGTACAAATCTTCATTAGAAAATTTGAAAATAGATTAAAAAGTTGAGCCAAAAAGAAAAAAGGTTTTGAATTCTTCTATAGTTGGATTTTTAGAATGTAAAATAAAGAATAATAAATATTTTAATTTTTTGCGAGATTTCTTAGACCTCCCAAGGAAGGTCAAGGAAGACCAATAATATTAAGAAAAAAATAAAAAATAAAACTTAACAAATTTTAGTTTGGTAAAACCAAAATTGGGTCAAATGGCTCATATGGTTGTTTGCATTATGCATGTACTGTAATGTGTCATGAACCACACCCTACTATGTGAAAAAATCCACATTCTATTGTAATGATGACAAAAGCAAAATTGTAATGAAAATCAATATTTTTTTAAGGAATTTTTTAATGTAGTCAAATTGGCATATCCATGGGAAGATGTAACCAGATATAGTTTTTCTTCTTCAATTTTGACAATTGAAACCTTTCAAAATCAATCCTTGCTTTTAATTTTCTTTAAAATTTCACTTTTGGTGAATACATGAAACTTTTAGCTCATTGATTTAAAACTTGGGCTTTCACAAAAAATGTGTTAGTTGGAACCAATTTTGTTTTTGTTAATTTTGTGATGTACAACCAAAGAAGTTTTAAACAAATCTAGTTATATTGAACAATATCATAGCACATTTTCAGGTTTGGCATAAATTAAATTATTATCTAATTTGCTAATTGTTTGGATATTAATAGTTAGTTATGACTAAAATTTAAAAAATTCATGCAACCAAACAAGTTTGATCCCTAAACCTCCTCTCTCTGAGTCACTAGCAACAATAACTTATTGATCACCTAACCACAAAAACATTAAACTTCTCTTATATGAACATTTTGTTATAATAAATTTAATAGAGTGACAAAATTTTCAGAATTCAAAATTTAACTGCTAAATTAAGAATTTAAAATTAAATTAATTATTCAGCATTGAGGTGCCGAATTTGAAAAGGTACTACAATATATGAAAATAATATTTTAAAAACATCGTTCTATATTTTTGGCTACCTATTGGGACCAAATACATAAATCTGGTAATTATTATTATTATTATTACTAAAGTTACAGTGATTAAAACCCTAAAAATCACCTCATTTTTGGCTTAATTTCCAATATATTTTTATTTTTATTTTTTGTGAAATTTAGCTAGAAAATAAAAGGCTGCTTGGAACCAACTCGATCATATGAAACATAATAATGACTATTACATTTGCTCCAAACACCTTGATGAGTATAAACCCATTCTTTAATTCCCATCCAATTGCACTCAAAACCCATTACCTAGAATCATTGTAATTGATGGTCATTTCAATCTCCGTTCTAATTGGAGATCAATTTTAAGTGAATTTTTTTTATAATGGTTGGGAAACACTTTTGGTTGTGTCATGACAAAACAATGCAGATCAATTTTATGCAAATAAATAAATAAGTGTTGGAAATTATTTTCAGCCATTGAACCATGGAGGTTCCTTTTAGTTACCATAATATCTTGTTAGTGGCCATGATTTTTGGTTGCCATAGTTTTGTGAAGATCAATTTTGAGCAAAAATATAAAGATTTACAGCTTGAAATCACTTTTGGTGATTGTGCAATTTTCGAGATCGTATGGTCACTATCTTAAGGTGGATATAATTTACCATTGCCAGCACATGATAATGGAGATAGAATGTGCCCAGCAAAGAAATGGAACAAAAATTTAAAAATCAGACAAAACCAAGGTTCATTGAAACCATCCAAAAGATAGCCATCAATTCAACAAAATGAACACAATGTACCAATAAATAAAGTGAATGAAATGGGACTACAAAGTTACATAGGGTTTGAACCCAAGTCACACCCAAATAATCAAGGTAGGTGAGTGGGCTCAAATCCTTCAACAAAAAATCCTTGTAAAATATGTAAACATGCATATACTTTGAATTTGTGCTCATTATAATTTTATTATGTAACTAAATATTTCCATAATGAAATTAATTACATGTGTTTACTTTCTTTTCTAAATTAAAATTTCAGTTTTATAATTACATTGAAATTCAAGATATCTTTTATTTCAAAATGTAAAAGTTTATTACATTAATTTTCACTGTTTACTTCAACAATTTAAATGTAATTTTTAAATTTAAATTGATTTGGGTTATAAATTCAAATAAAAGTTTAAAGTTACATCCAATTTATTTAATTTTAAATTTAATTTAATTTATGATGTCTTTAATTCCAAATGTCAAATTTTATTTTTTTAATATTTTGATTGGGCTATAAATTCAAGATGGTTTTTTCAGCATTTGGAGGTTCTTTTTTAACAAATAAGGCAATTTATGAAAATATTTCTTTTCATTTTTTTCACATTCTTGCAAGATTTTTACATTAAAAAAACTCATGTACATGTACAATAATTATAAGGTAGTGAGGTAATTATGTAATAAAATTAATAAAATTGTTGTTAGTTCAATGTATTTATTTATTTGAACTAATTTCACAAGTGAAGTACATAATACACAAGTTACATATGTAAATGTATAATTTTTTTAAAATGTCGGAACAAGCTTACCTAAATTACAATATTCCAATATAGGCATTTAGGGTGTTATTTAGTTTGGTTTGGAACTACATGAATTTTGTTAGATTTTTAGGCAAATCTTTTGCTATATATGAATAATTTAAATTTCACGTGTACATAAAGGTTATATGGGTTGAATTTTCTATAATGAATGTACAAAATTGAATTTCATTTTCTCAATCATTTTTAGTTGGTTTCCACTATATTATTTTTATTTGAATCATTATGAACATTAGTTTTAAAATATGATAATTGTGTTTTAACATCATTTTAAAAAGTAAACTTGAGTTCAAAAAAAATTATAAAATTTCCTTTTTCAATTTTAATATTGCTCATACAAAAACTAGAATCAAAAGTAGCATTATACAGTCACATGCTATTGTTCAAGAATGATTAATTTCAATCACATGAATTGCATTAGTCAAACTACACAAATCCACATTTTGTGTCCCATTCATCATGTATAGCATCAATGTGTTTGATTTTAAAAATTCATAACTAATATAATTTTGACAGACTTAAAATGGACAAAGTTAATCATTTCAAATTAAGTAGTCTTGAGTTTACAATATGTTGCTAAGTACTAGTGTAAGAATCATATTTTTGTATTAATGAAATAACATAACATAATCTAGCAAAAGTGGTTGATATTCATTGCTTCATAGCAAGAGGACATAGGAATTTATCAATTGACCCCAAATTCCAATTCCCCCACTAAGCCATTGATGTACATGTGGTACCTACTACAACCACCAGGTTAGTGAATCTTTTACACAAATTTTCTCATTTTTTCAACAAAAAAAAATTGGGAAAGTTTTGGAACCCAGCTCCAGATGTGTCCACTCCTACCTACTAAATCGACAGATCACAAAAAGCCTAAGAAACACAAATAGAATTCAATTCTAGACAAATAATATGTCCATCAGGCAAATAATTCAAGTGTAAAAATTCACCAGTAATTAGCTATGCTGCAAGGTATCCTATAGCCAACCTCTGAGGTATATACTACACTGAAGTCACTGTTTTTGCAAACCAAAGACAAGGAGCTACAGGACAAACAGTGAAACTGCAGCGAGCAAAGAAGGTGCACATTACTAACGTAAAGCTAGTTTGAGTGTAGCTCAGGGCTCCTGCAGTTCCAATCAGTGCTTTTTTCCTCAATTTTATATACGGCATCTACAGGAAGCAATGCAGGTGTACATGATTACTACGTAGCGACCTATAGTGCCTATCATCAGTAAGAGGATTTAGCCAAATTTGGTTACAAACGAAATATGAAAGTGAAAACATTTAAGCATCCTTCTTTATTGTTGGCGATAGGTACTGAAACCTGATGTAGAATAATATGATGATGCACAAGTGGGTATCATCCATAAAATTTATTTAGCCAAATCTGGTTATAAACAAAATGTTATGAAAGTGAAAAAATTTAAGCGTCCTTCTATGTCTTGTATATTGTTGGCGATAGGTACTGCAACCTGATGTAGAATCTGGCCATGTTTTTAATAACAAATTTCGAAATTTAGGGATGAGAAACCCCGAAAAGAACACATTTTTTCAGATTTTTCCTTAAAGAAACTAGCAAAAACAAACCACTAGTTCCAATCGATCAGACAAAGCCAAGAATTGTAAAATAAAATTTAAGAAAAATTGATGTTCAGCATAGATCGCTAGTCATTTAAAAATCTAGATCCAGATCCAGAGATCATTCGTGGATGAGACGTGCGTCGGGCACGATCCTAACACACGCATTTTACAAGCTCATCAGCTCTCATGCGTGTTACTCGAACTTTCGCGATCGCTTTCGTTGCTCTGGTGCACATGCAGTAAGCTAGCCGGACCACTGTTTTTTTTGTGTGGCTGCTAAATCAAACGATGGCGTCTTCTGATCTTATTATTATATTATGAAATAGTTGTCCTTTTCAGTACTCGTGACGTGCGTGGTCTCACAAACGCAATTCCGACTTAGCAGATCATCACATCTGGAATTATCAGCTAGCAGCATCGCGACTAAGCTGCTTATATGATAATATATATATCTGACTAGTGAGCAGTAACGTAGGATCATTAACATATTACTGCTTTTTGGTAATGTATGATTTTTATCTCATTGTCTTGACTTGAGAGTAGGTGAAATTAGTTATATCATCCGTCCGATTGTCAACAGCGTGCATTGGAAGTGTTCAAGACATGTATCTATGCCAGCTGTTTGCACCATTTTCAAGACTCTAATTACCGTTTCTTGACACAAAACAATCTATTAAATGTTTCCTCTTGGGAGACCATTGCCCACGAGTCCTCAAATTTGAACCCCTTTGAAAAATGTGACATGGATCGCTTGATAAATTAGACAAGAAGACAATATTGTACTTGCCCATGGGAAAATTTTACATTGAAATGTGTTGTGTCACGGATAGTTCAACCAAGGCCTATTATCAGTTCGTGCCGGAAAACTACAACAGACCCAATTGCGACATTCCGCAGGTGAAACAAAGCGAAAAACTGTTAATCAGAATAAAGGTAATCGATGTTGCGAGCTTCGTGTATCTAGGGAAATACTAATAAGGTAGCTGACAAAGAGAACAGGTGAAGGGGCCGAGAATCTAGGTGCGCTGGTATGCTTATAGAGGCTCGATAATTGGGAACTTGATCACGATCGATCGATGGCAAAAGCTGGGCTCTAGCTGCAACTTGAGCACTTTTCCTCTTACATGCAACAGAAAAAATTGTCGTGATCGGGTAAGCAAGAAATTTCACCGCAGTTGGTGAGGCGTTTGTATTGATTTCAAGCCTTACGGCTGTAACGTCAAACAGAGGGCCCACAACTAATTGACTGGTGACTCCCCAGTCGAATTATATCATCTTTTGTGTCTAGCATCTCGTGTACTTACGACGACACTTGATTGTGCCACGAGCGGCTTGAACTTTCAAGTTTCACCGTTGTTCTCGGCAAGAATGAATATTCATCAAACGAAATTGTTATGTGCTAATTTAATGTTTATCGACATTTAATAATGTCACAAGCCCTGATCATAAGCCCCGGCCTGTAATGGAAGCAACTTCGTCGACATGGGAAGGCACGTCCACTGGAGGAAATTTCTTTGCGATGCGCATCCGAGACAATTGCGATCGAATTGTAGGATAAAAGCCCACCGGATTCAAGTCAATGTCATTCTTAGAAGCCCCAAGTCTCTACCACATTAAGTGGAGCCTGTATTGCATTAGTTGCGGGCTTGGGGTATTTCAACTGTCCGGATTCATCTTCTCACGAGGGTAGTTGTGTGACGGACCACGGTATTGTGACGTACACTATTACGTCAAGCCATTAAGCTGCTATTCTCTCCAATAGTATCAATTCTAGTTTCAATATGAATCAGTAGGGCACCGATCGATCCGACGTCGGATGACTGACTTGGAGGATAACTATATTAATTCTGGCCAGTCGCTAGGACAAACTTTAATTTACCCTGCAGAATCCGAGTTAGAAAAACTCCTAGTACAGTTGTCGACATTCTTATCACGAAGGCTGTCCTCCAGGGATCTACATCCAAGTGACCAAGTGTTTGAACAAGAGATTCACAACCGCGTCTCACGCCAACTAGCAACCACCTGCAATAACCTAATCGAATATCAGAGGACTAGACACTATTATAGAAACTGAAAGACTAGTAAAGTCAGAGTCACGATCGCAGCTGCATGCATGCAGAAGAAGTTGTGAGTTTTAAAAGTATTGCAGGCACCAGTCTTGTGGACGTTCTTAATTTGCAAAGAATTACACCTTCATACGACATTCTCGTATGATCTAATTCAAAGGGAAGTTGCCTCTGAAGAGCTGAAACTCGTGCATCAAGTATAACTCGAGTCAGAAAGAACCACTGTCGACGCTCGATCCTAGCTTTAGACCTAAATTCAGGTGAGCTATAGTATTCATCTTTGTTCTGATCCCGCAGCTCCGTCATGTGACTGAAGGTGATCTGAAGAACGTAGTAACAGTAATTGATAAGCCCGCGCACCGTTAATCCGGTTGCAGGCGGAATATTTAACCCGCAGTCCAACGTGCTTGACTGATCAGCGGCAGGATCATCAACAATGCATAAGGTACTGCGGAACAGGCAGCTTCGCCTATGGCCACAAAGCTCATCCGTAAACTACCCTCGCTTCAAATTATGGCTCGTGCTGATCTTCATGCAGATTACTCTCAAGTACAATATTCCTAGGCTGTTTGTGATCGCGCAAGATTCGATTTGTCAGGACTTGGCACCATCGCCAACCTTGGAACCATTTCTAGATTCACTGCCGATCCCACCGACCATACCGGTTAATCTATCTCAACTTGTCATCGGCGCTTACAAGATAACACAGGTGATTCATATTGTTGGGTGCACTCCTTTCAACCCTATATAGTGGAAGAATAACTTTGAGGAAATATAACAGATAATGAGGTTGCCCGCCGTGGAATAGCTGAAAGTATAGGTTGATCTGTTGGTAAATGCGCATATACAATCCTTGCAAAGAAAGTCTTATAGCAAATGCGCTTAAGCTTCATTGGACTTGCTGGAAGATGCTTCGAAATCATGTAGTGGGTTGCAGTATCGGGAAATAAACTGATGTTGAAATTGTTTCTTTCACGATTTTCCAGCAATTGCATCAAGATCTGAATGCAACGACATTGTACGCATACGGAACAAGCCAGGCCACTGCACAATACCCAGGTCCGACTCTTATTGCGACGCAATTTGAAACAGCGCTGATACGTTGGGAGAATCACATCCCGGACGCTCAACACTTTCTCACAGTCGACCCCACTGTACACTGGGCTAATCCCGCCAACGGTGGCGTGCCAACTGTTGTCCACGTGCATGGCGCCGAGGTGCAGAGCGTTTACGATGGTTACCCGGATGCTTGGTTTACTCCGCTCAATGAAACAGGCCCAGAGTTCGTTACACAAAACTACCAATACCCCAACACGCAGCCGTCGACCATGCTCTGGTACCACGACCATACCGACGGCATCACGCGCCTCAATGTGCTTGCGGGTCTGGTGGGTCTCTACTTTGTGCGATCATCGTTCGACGCTGCGATAACCGCGTTGGGTTTTCCCAGTGGCCAGTATGAGATTCCGCTGGTGATTAGGGACATGCAATTCTGGCCGAATGGCTCCATCAACTTCCCCAACATTGGGGACAATGCCACCATCCACCCTAGTTGGTGCCCAGAGTATTTCGGTGATACGATTCTTGTCAATGGAAAAGCGTGGCCATACCTCACAGTTTATCCCCGTGTCTACCGATTCCGCATTCTTAACGGTGCTAACGCTCGATTCTTTCAGGTACGTGGTTATGAAAACTGCGAAGACCCTGAACCTTCATCTCGTATTCATGTCGTTCATATGAAGCCGGTCACTTCTTTAGCCTTCTTGGATTAGAATTCAATGGAGCACACATCATGACATGAACTCCCAAACGTAAGCTCAGCGGCATACAATCGGATAGTCCGTGGACCTAACACTAGTAAGTTGGTGCTTTTCTTTGATCAGTTATTCTTCAGTGCCCCCAATCTATCTTTCTGGAAAATTGGTACCGACCAAGGCTACCTATGGCCTCCACTGCAATTGTCTTCAATCCTCCTGGCTCCCGCTGAGCGAGTCGACGTGCTCGTAGATTTTTCGTCCTTGACTCCCGGAACAATCATTTACCTCAACAACTCAGCCCCTGCACCGTTCCCGGACGGCGATCCGTCATTCAGCCCACCTCAAACCAACGTGGTGATGCAGTTTCACGTCAACGCAACATCCTTAATCAACCAGCTAATGTTACCCAGGCCAATGCCCTTGTCCCAATGTCTCGCTCTCATAACTCCCAGTTTGTCCAATTTCATCCCGGTGACTCCAACGGCTCTCATTGCCACGGTTACTCGAAGGCTGCTGCTACAGGAGTTCGACGACGCCAACGATAACCCCACCCATTCGCTCCTTGGAAATGCTACTTGGTTGGACCCAGTGACGGAGACGCCCAAAGTAGGAGCGACTGAGATCTGGGAGATGATCAACACCACTCCCGATGCACATCCTATGCATACCCATCTCGTCGGCTTCCAGGTTCTCAATCAGCAATCCTATGATTCAATTGGGTGGGTAATATTCACGACTCCTATGAATTCTTCCTCCTGCAAGACCTGTAGATCATCATAATATTCTGACGTTTTGCGAGTCTCTTGCATTGATTTCTAAACACGACTGCTATACATTAGATTTTTTCGTTCCCGTGCAGACGTACTTCCAGATAACGTGCTTACATACATAAAACATGACCACCTCATTTGCTTTTCTTTTTTTCCTTTTCTCTATTTTGATGGATGTGTAGGTACTTAAATGGTACTTGTTCAATCGAGACTCCATACGGCCACAGTGGTAGCTGCTTCACAGCTATCCCGACAGGTCCAGCTGATTACCAAGTAGGATGGAAAGACACAGCGATTGTGTGGCCAAACAATGTTACGCGCTTCGTCATACGTTTCACCCCGCAACCTGGAGGCATCTTCCCGTTCGACCCTACTTTTGGGCCAGGCTATGTGTGGCATTGCCATATCTTGGATCATGAAGATAATGATATGATGCGCCCTTTCAAGCTCATCCATTGACGACAACTGGAAATAGTAGCTGATCAGTACCTGCAGGGGACTGATGAATGCTGCAAGTCCTCATGCACCACGCCTATTCTAGTATTATAATAAGCTCACGCTAATCGAGCTGTATGCTGCTGAAATCAATAACGACTCGTCTCTTATTAGCAAGCTCTGCGTGTTAGTCAAGCTGGATGCATGCAGGTGCTCTAGAATGATTAACGACCATTCTAGTAGGATTAGCAAACTCTACATGATGTCAATGAAGCTGCAGGATGCTGCTAGAATTCATATATCTAATAAACTTAATTATATCACATGATCAGATCAACGCTCAAATTGTACCTAAACCAAAAAGTTCACAAGAAGCTAATCAAATGAAATACCTAACCAATTAAATCTAGAATAGATCTTTGAGTTCTAAATTAAATATATCATAATCATTTGCCTCCTCTTACCTGCTTGAACAAGAACTTGAATTTTTTAGTATTTTCATGTAGTTTAAACTTGTACCGAGTACATGTTATGCGTGTGCTTGAAATTCACCTTTTTCTCTCTCACACACAGGGACCAAGCTACTTCTAGTGTTCAGGTATAGCGAACTAAAGTGAATGCGTAGTCCGTGACAGTGAAGGCATGGCCCAACAATTGCAACGACATGGCCATCCACTTCCACATTTGCACCACATTACCAATATTCAAGGACAATAGATTTTATGGTTGGAAATGTCTGGAAATGGGAAGAATATTTTTGTGGTGGATTCAACACTACTGTGTATACAACATCAGGTTTCACATTCACCACTTGAAATTAGGGACCATCGCTTCTTAATTTATTTGGTTGCTGAATGTAGGTCTTGCTCATGTTGATGCCTTGGATACAATTGACTAGATCTTGTGTGCCATCATCTTATGGACATAGGCATAGTTTGCTGGACAAGTATTCCAAGTTGAATTAAAATTGCACTACCAAACCTCTCTTCCTTGATCAACATTCAAACATATACAAAACATGAATGCTTCTCTAAGGACTAATTTGGTGCAAGACAGGTTCAAGACCTCTACCCAAAGAGATGAAGTGTATGGCCTTTATGGCCGTAATGAGACATGGGAACACCACAGTACATGAGAATGGGTCCTTAAGCCCTAAAGAAAAAGGAGCTTCCCCTGTTGACCTGTACATCTACTTAAATAGAAAGTTCAAAACTTGTCTATTTGCACAAGACAGGAGTTTGTTGTTCAATGTTAGCTCACAAATTTACAGTTATAAATTGCATCTATTCTCTTAAGATTCAAACGAGCAAGGAAACCTGAGAAATCATGGTAGCAGAAAACCTTTGAGAAATTATGGTACCAGAAGTAACAGCTCGTGGCATCAGCCTTCTTCACCAAACTTAAAACCTAAACTGAATAAACTGGCCCCAAAAACCCATTCCAATGCAAGAAAAACATCCTGTCATAAATGTCATACATACCCTCGAAGCAGACACAACTTCCCTCTCTGAATACAATTAGGGTTCACTCATTGCAAAGAACCTATATGAAAAGATAATGATATAGTTGCAAGAACAACCATGCTTTGCACCTAATCTCGGGGCTGCCTCTTTACACCCCATTGGCCCCTTCATCCCATGGCTCATTTACAGATTCTCAAATGCTTTTCTGTTCTGTCCGTTCACAGAGACAAACTGCAAGCGCTCGATTCAATGAAATGGAAAAACACACCATCATCAGTGCATTCAGTTAGGCACAAGATGATCCTGGAATGGCAAATGTTTTGTTCCCTGTTTATTGCATGTCAGAGTGACCATGATTTAACCTGCTTCTGCCATCCAACTCAGATAAGAAGACAAGACAGCCATCTCGTCACTGCTTAGCTTATGGTTCTCAAAGTTCTAAAGTGATGATTTTAGATGACTTAACAATAGTCAGATGGCAATGGCTGGTTAGTGATTCGGTGGAGCCTTTGCTATAGATGGGGAATGAATTATTGGCGGAGCTGAGAGGGCACATCTCTTGGAGTCTCAGCATCGCAGAGAGGAACTATCCTTGTTTTCCCTTCAGTGCCTGAGACAACAATGTTGGCCAAGAAGGCATCCGTTGACAGGGATTGGCCATCAAATACAGGAGAGACACATGAACAATCTCTGGAGTGGAGACTAACCATTGTAGCTCGTGCCTTGTTTCTGACACAAAAGAAGAAAAAGTGGTACCAAAAGTGGCCTCATATTGTGTAGGTTGTACCCTCAATCATGGTTATTTGTGGTAAAGAGTTAGTGTTTAAACTGCAGCTGATATGCGAACAGGATGGGTTTCCAACATCTCTCCTTCACAATGGGTTTTCAAGTTTTTGGAGACCACATTGCTAACGTCTGTAGGTGCCTTGGTCTATCACACCTGATGGGAATTTTATCACTGTGGTTGTTCACCGGAGAAGTAGATGAATGTGAAAACTGATTTGTTAGGTGCTTTGTGCTTTTCCTCTCAGAGGTCATATTGTTGATTTCCCTGCAATTTTGCCTCCCAATATCAGTTCCCAATACTCAAATACTCTCCTTTGTAGTTGATTGTCAGGAATTCTAATGACTATTTTACTCACTAGATTTGCACAATATCAACTTCCATACATAATTTCATCATTCTTGTGCGTTATCATCGAGAGAATAGTGTGAACTGTGCCCGGGTTTGCTCTATATAGCCACAAGTTATCAGCTCGGTCGTCTAGTAGCCAAACTCCAACTATATAGTTCCCCTGTCACCGTTCTCGGAACCCCTAGTGCCGTTGAACATCCTCCATCTGCCCTCCCATCTTGCCTGAGGTTCACTGATATACTCCAGTGTCCCTGATATCCTCCTGGCATCACCTGAACAAGACTAGTACGTCCCGCAAGCCCAGTAGCCTTGGATCCAAACCAGGATTTTATTGGAATGTCTGGATTTCAGACGTCTTGTGGGATGTTAGCCTCGCAACCCTGGTCAAGATATACTGGCTTTCAGGGAAGGCCAAGCTTAACATTGAGACTTCTTTTGATGAGGGTGACTTTTGTATTGTCACTTTTTAGGATACATTAAACCTGACACTTGAATCACGAACAGAGGATGTCCCATCCTGAGTGGCATGGGACACAGTTTGAGTACGTTGTCGTCGCTCTACGTAGAGCTCCTCTGCAGGACCGTGTGACCAGGAAGACCTGCTGCTGGAACCAGAGAAGCTCTGAAGCACGGTTTGCCCGAGAGAGTTACTGTCCACATTTTGAGAAGACTTAGCAAACAGGAAAGGACGAAGGATACAGAGGTGCTCAGAGGATGCAGAAGACTCGGTAACGTACTAGCAAGTTAGTTACTTGAAGAACTTCTGCCTTGCCTACTGCCTATGGAAACCTTATACTCTTTTTTATCACTCCCAACTTCGAACAACCAATTCAACAGCATGCCAAGTGTGAATTTCCCGACATTTCTTCATTTTAGAACCCATTATTAGAAATCTGGTAATTTTTTGACTTCTGATGCTCTAACTATTAGTAATCTGGTGATTTTTTGGCTTTTGATTTCTGGAGTCTTTCAAGGATTCTTCCAGAAGACCTGAACAAAGAGAAATTTAGTTGCCTGAAAATTCATTAGATGGATTTGGGCAGCCCAAGAAGTTTCTGGAAAACTAGATGAATTCAAATTCACTCTTCTAGCTGCGACAACGCACATCAGCTTCTGTCCAAGTGTGGGGCTTTGGTGAGAAGGTGACATCCACGTCGTACTCGGCAGCCAAGCTCTTTGAGAATTGGAGAAATGGACGGATATGGCCTTGTGCAGGGAGCGAATGGGAAGACCACCACACGAGGAGTTGATCTTCTGAATAATAATAATTGGTGTAATGAGGCGATGGGGATGCAGGTTGCGCAGGCGAAGGTGACAGAGGTCACACGCATAGCGAACAAGTGACATTTTTTTTTCCCCCAATTCCGGTTTTCATCCTCAATTTTAGTTTTCGTCCCAACTTCGTCTTTCCTCTCCTATTTCAATGTCTTACGTGGTCCTTATTTAGTCCCTTTTTCTGCTTTTTGTCTTTGGTTTTTCCTTTCCCCGATAGTTTCCTTTTCTGGTCATAGTTTTTATTGTCCTTCGGTTTTTTGAGGTTTAGTTTTCATGTATGATTTTCCCCGCTAGGGCCTCCTCTTTCCTTCTCTGTTCCTTTAATTTTTTATTTTTTTTATAGTGTTGGCATCCATTTTCGTTTTCCCCCTTTTGTTTCTTCACATGATAATTTGTCAAACTCATGTCCCTAAGTAATCTTTTGACTATTTTTGAGAGTTTGAATTTAGCCTTTTTTCAAAGTGATGTCATATGCTTCACATGTGAGGGTTTTTTTGTACAATTTTAGGCCTATCTCATCACCAAAAGTATTATTAAACATTTTGAACTTTAGCTTCAAGTGACGAAGAGTTGTCCTTAATTCTCTTTAGGTCCCTCCCTTTCCTAGTTGGCTTGGGCTTGGTATCTAGTCTAAACCCCTTGGGACATTCAATCTAAGGCTCCCTTTGTCACATTTATATTCACATATTTTAATAAGTTTTTAAAAAAATTAAGTGTGAGGTGCATATTATTTTTTACTTTCCCCTATATTACCTAACTCAAAATCCTTCAAATATCATTTACAACTTGTTCCTTTTTTTCCCACAATCACATTTTTTTTTCGTTCTCAAAAGGGAATTATTGAACATAGAAAGACTAGGGCATGTTTGTGATGTTTTTTTTTAAGCACTAATCAAAAAGAACTTCAAGTGAAACATTTCTTTCATGGCCAAGCCCTTGTCACATCATTATCTTGAAACAAACCTCCTTCAAAAAGCACATTCCCTTTGGGTCCCCCATCCCAATCTCATCATCTTGGACAAAATTTAGCCTTCAGGCATGTTGAAAAGTATGTTTGAATTACTAAAGCCCTTGTTCCCATGGCCTTATCCCCTGCATCAATTGAATTGCTCATGAATTACAAGCTTTTTTTCATCCGTTGAATTCATCATCAAGAAACCCAAATTCTTTGATGGAATTTCAACTAAACACAAACTTGGACTTTCTTTTTATGCATTCAAGTCAATGTTCATCTATATGTTCCATCTTTCAATAAGTGGACCAAGGTGTTTGCACACTACAATGACTTCATATGGACGTCACAATGATAGTTTTTTTTGTATTTTTTAGATACAAGAAAATAAATTAAATAAAATAAATTGAAATGATAAAAAAAGGATTCGCTAATCTAAAGCTATCATAATCAACCTTACAAGAATGAAAAAATCAAATCAAAATCATGGATAGCCAATAAGTAATGGACTTTTAAACTTTGCCCACACTTTTTGTCACACCTACAAAATTCATGGATATTGACTTTTATCTTACAAGGTGTTAATTTCATGTGTTTGAAACTTTGGGATATTGGATGAATTATGTTTTAAAAACTAAAAATCCATTGAATAAATGGAATATGATTTTAATTTATTATGTTACAAATTTTTTTAAATCTCAAAAATTGTAATTATTTTAAAAGTTTTTCTAAGCCTTTAAAACATATATTCTATGATTTTTTTATATGTCTTATAGCATCATGACTTGAAATTGGAAATGGAAAAAAAATATTACTTTCAATATCATTCATATTTTAAACTAGTTTTTAGCTACATAAAAAAATACTTTGAAAAAGGACTTTAAATCCACCAAAATTGAGACACTTTAATGTGCTTTTGCCCACCATCTAACATGGTATTTAAACATTTTCAAAACTCGTTTAACCTTAAGGAATTAACTAGTAACTTCTTCAAATTATTTTGGGTGTGTTCCTATGTAATGGCAAGGCATATTTCAAAAAGCATAATTTGAATGTTGAAAGCTATTTAATTCCTTGGTCAAACCTTTCGAAGGCAATCTAGCCCATTATAATGGGCAAGGTTTAATAGTAGTTCATGAATAAAATTTTATGCTTTTAATTTTGCGACACATTTTTGGTTAATTTATATATTCATTAATTCAACATCACAATTAAGGAGGCTTGCAAAGTTGTCATGCATTGTATTTGAACAACTTGAATTATATGTGCATCCTGAATGGGCGGTGTTGCAAATAAATGTTGCAAATGCCTTCAACACAATTTCCCATAAGGTCATTTCAAAAAAATTCAAGCAACAAATGGCCAATTGGCCAAGCTTTCCCTAGTTGTTCAAACCTTTTATGCCACATAGCTCCCCTTATTCTTTAATCATCATTCCCTTTTGGGAGACCTTAAAATTATCCATTCTTCCATTGACATGTGATAAAATGATCCTCTAGGATGGCCTTTTTTTGCCTTAGCTCACTTTCAAGCTTTGCATAATTCAATGGACCTTTTCCCTTCATGTTTATTTTATTCCATAGATTGATGACATTCACATCATCAATCTTATTTAAATGGTTTTTCGTGTTTTAGAACATTTTGTGTCCCAATTAGCATTTGGAGCTAATAATCTAGCCCTGTAAATGTCCAACTTAATCCGCTTCTAACTTACTTTTCGGCTTCTCGCTTCTAATTAAATTTTGTGCCTTTAAAAATGATATTATGGTTTTAGAAATGCCCTTTTGAACCTTATAATGGGCATGAAAACAACCAAATCTATGTTCAAGATTTCTTAACCAAGACAAAAACACAGGTAGGCCTATTTCTAAATCCAAATCACAAGACAAAAACAAGAATAAGAACACGACATGTGCAAGACAAGAATCGAACAAGATTTTATTACAAAAACAAAATAAGAATAGAACAAGGTTGCAACCAAAAAAAAAGGTACCCAAAACTAATGTTGAACAAATTAAAAATAATTAAAGGTCCTACCTTTATTTATAACCTTTGGGGACCTAACTCAAGGAAACTTTCATGGAAGTTTCATCCCCATGTGTGGCCCATGATTGGACTAAGATTGAACTAGGAATGAACTAAGAATGAACTAAAAGTGAACTAAAATGATAGTTAACTAAAAATGAACTGAACCGACAACTAACTAAAAGTGGATTGATAGTGAATTAAAAGTGTTATGCTGGTAATGATGTTGACAATGTCATTCATGACATCACCTCCCCTTCTAACAACACATTCCACAAGGAGCAACCTTAGGTTTGTTTGGATAAGTTGATGAATATTTTTCACCTTTTCCATGGCATTCGATAGGTGTTTAATTGGTTCCCAAATCTAGTCACTAATGTTATAACCTTTCCAATGGATAGGTATTGTAGTTGTTGATTAGACAACTTAGAGTTGAAAATCTCCTCCATTTCATACTCTTGTTCACCATTGATTTCCATTGGTGAAGGTGGTTCCAAAACTTGTCCTAGGATGGTGAATGCATGATAAGGTTTTAGCAAGGAAACATGAAACATTGGATGGATCTTCATGGAGTCTAGAGGCTTGAATTGAAAAGGCACAATGTTGATTTGTTTCGTGATGGTGAATGGACCAACTCTTTGGTAATCCAATTTTTCCAAAGGCCAAGTTGTTTTGATATGTTATTGTTGAAGCCACATTTGGTCTCCGAACTAGACATTTTATTGATCCTTACAATGGACATCAACATTTTTTTTATATCGTCTTTGTGTTTCTTTAAGGTTGGATACAAGTTGTGCTTGAATGTTTGCCAACCACATGGCTTGATCCTCAACTACAAGATTCATAATGTTGTGCACAACTTGGATGTCAAACTTGGGGTGAAAATATGATTTGTAAATAAAAAGGTTTGTTATGTTAATGAATGCATTACATTATTGTATGGAAATTCTACCATAGACAAGAAGTCTAACCAATTATTTTAATGATTATTAGTTGTGCATCGCAAATATTGCTCCAAGACTTTATTGGTTTGAACAATTGTGGTTCATGATTAAAAATAATATCTTTAGGAAGGCCTTGATACCGAAAAACATGATCAAAAAATAACTTGGTTATCTTTTCGCCAATTATTAAGCCCATGTGGTCAATGGTGAAGATTCTTTGCATGTGGATAAACATCACATGATCCAACAAACTCTTTCACATACTTCCACATTTGTGGCCTCCAATAGTCACAAAACATTAACTCCATGGTCTTGTTGAATCTGAAATGATTCGTAACCAAAAAGTCATGTCTAACTTGGAAAACTCAAAATCAAATAGGACCATCAGGTATATACAAAAGCCCATTATAATATAACAAATCACCACGAAACTCAAATTTGTCATAATGGCCTCGAGTTGGATTTGAATTTTTCAATTGTCTTGATTAACATTGGCAAAAAGATCTTCCAACAACTTTTCACAAATGAAAACAAAAAAGGATTTGTCATTAAAAATCACAGATAATGCTTGAAGTCAAAGGTGTTTAGGCTTAAGGATGACATCACATTGTTGATGATAAGCTTCACCTCCCTCCTTAGGCGCAAAGTATGAATCGCAAAATAATACATTTGGTTTCCCTTGATGATGCTTAAGACGGTATGTGATGATGAACCAAAATCAAAACAAGGATAATGCCTAACTAACTTGGCGTCAATTCATAACTCAAGTAGACATGAAATACTAAAGGTTCTTATGATCTAAATACATGATGATTTCATGTTGAGCTCTTTCAAATAAATGACGCTACTCTTTAAAAGTATCCATGATGGCCAAAAGTTCGTTGTCATGAATCTCATGGTTGATTTCAACAAAGGTAAACTTATGAAAATGAAAGTTGATAGGATGGAAAATATTATCTTCTCTAAGTTGTGAAAATGTGATGCTTGTTGCAAAATGATAAACATCTATCTCCAAGATAAATGGTCTAAAAGGGTTTGCATAAATCAAAAAGTGGGGTAGTCGTGAAAAAAACCTTCAAAGATTGGAAGGCATTATCAACTTCAACTCTCTAGGAAAAAGGTTAATCTTTCCGAATCGAACAAGTAAAAAAGGCCATTATCATAGAATAATGGGAAATGAAACATCAATATAGGTTAGCAAATCCAAAACAACATTGAATATCACGAACAAAAGTTGGGATAATCCAATCAACAATGGTTTAAACTTTGTGAAGATCCATGCAAATGCAATCTCCAAAGATAATATAACCCAAAAATTTCATTTCAGATTAATGGAATTCACATTTCTCCAATTTGGCATAAAGTTTGACTTATTTGATCTTCTCCAAGACAAGACATACATGGTGTTCATGGTCCTCCATGTTCTTTAAGAAAATAAGGATGTCATTGATGTAATAGATCATGAAATCATCCAAGTACTCACGAAAGACATCATTCATTAAATGTTGAAATATAGCTCGTGCATTG
>Ga0209208_10001436_pt1 | contig 33571 bp, 21 predicted proteins | sample S1TSphfallax_3_FD_187694 | JGI IMG/M metagenome (GOLD analysis project Ga0209208, IMG submission 187694) | Host-associated microbial communities from peat moss isolated from Minnesota, USA - S1T2_Fd - Sphagnum fallax MG (SPAdes) (version 2) | ecosystem: Host-associated > Plants > Peat moss >...
ATCATCTTTGAACCATTAAGGCAATAGAGCGACTTTCAAAGACTTTTTTGGGCGTTCGGTAATAGTCTCCCATCATCTTTGAACCATTAAGGCAATAGAGCGACTTTCAAAGACTTTTTTGGGCGTTTGGTAATTGTCTCCCAAGTGTGCAGTGGTTTTTAGTTTCCACCATTTGAACCCCCCTACTTTGGAGGGTCACATCTGACTCATTTCTTCATCTTTTTCAACCATTCAACTTTCTGTAGGTGCGAAAATAGTAGGGTTACAGTTCCTCTTTGGGCATGAAATTCAAAGGAGCACTCTCCAGAAATTCGCAGACCTCTGAGGGAGAACTGCCAACTATTATGAAATAACCAACAAACAACTGACAATATTGTAAAATGTTATTTTCACCAATTCTCAAATACTTCTAGAACTGCGGTTATAGATCAGAACCGGTTCTTGATTTATTCAGTTATTGTATGCCATTTCTAATTACTGCCCAAGACTGGCACTGAAGTGCTACCCAATCATTTGTTGAAAAGATTTTTGGTTTCAAGTTTTCATCTTGTGCTATAAAGTTAGTAACAAATCTTCTGCAACCACATCCTAATAACTCAAGCTTGGGCAAGAGAGCTCAAAGCAAAAGGCCCAAGAAGGTTGGAACAAACATTGATGTGACCATCCACCATAGTGATCCAACATGCATCATTTGGACAACAGCAGCATCATGTACAATTTAAAGCATAACTGAAGCACCATAAGAGTCTTCCAAAGTTTCTTCGGAATAATCTGAAAACAAGTATTTTCAAACACCTGTGATCTCAGTTGTCTGCTAGATTGGCCTTGGGGAATTTTCTTGGTTTTTCCAATTCCTCAACAAGGCTGTGACCAAATACAGAGTCATCCTGACATAGCTATTATGAAAAAATGCTATGTTCAGCATCTGGATTTACTCAGCTTTTCATTATCTTCACATATGGAAGATTGTGGGCAGGTGGCCTTTTGCACCACCTTCATTGTTGCCAACTCAATTCTGCACAACAAAAGACTCAAGTTAGCTTAATTGGATTTAATTCAAACACATCATGCTAGATCTCAAACTCCAGTATAGGCATGCATGTATTGAAGAAGGTATATTTGCCAGCACACTTGCATGAGACAACAGTTCAAAAGAGTGTCTACGTTCCAGAGAAATTGGGTACAAAAGAAATACATACGTTATCTTCATCATCGCCCTTCTTCTTCAACGTGGTTTCACTCGATTTATTGAAAGGCAAGTGCATGGGACCAAAAGGAGTGTCAACTTCTAGGTTCCCAGTCATGTCATAGCCCGTTCCTCTTCCACGCACAATATCCCAAAGTGCACCACCAAAGTCCATTGGCCGAAATGAGATGGGAAGTTGGACCAAGCCAGAATCATTAGCAGAAATTGTAGTAGACTGCCCAAGACTTGCTTCACCAATCGGCACATTGGCAAGGCTGAGATTATATGCTAGGCTCTTGACACCTGAAACCAAGTCAACAGATTAGAGGATTTGTTAGTGACAGCTCAACATGCCAAAAATCCTCACAATGAAAACCTAGAACTATGGAGATGACTTAATCTGTACCTATCTCAAAGTGATTCTGGTTCTTAATACTGAAATGCAGTGTGGCAGCTGTCTTCTCAAATGACAGGTGGTCCCAAACTACTTTATCCAGGTCAACATCTGGCTTTTGTGGAATAGGAATTGTGCCCTCCTTCTTCAAAGGTATAGTGACTTGTCCAAAAACAGGCACATCGGCCACCAAAGATACCTGCCACCCAACTTCACAAGTTATGGGCACTTCCAAAACACTGTTCATCAATTTCTGAAAGAGTAACAGGTTAGTTCAAAATACTACACAGCAGATGCAACCAATGTCCTCAAGAAGCAAAACAGGAAGACATGCTTGGATATATCATAGTGAATTACAGCTTGGTGAACTCCATTGTAAAGAAACCATTCCCTTGCAGAATTTACCAAGCACTCCTACAAGTTCCATAAATCATGAGATCCTATTTTAGGAAGTACCAACATTGGCAATCAGTAATCAAAAAGCTGCTTGCCAATGTGAAGAAGTATCGCGAAACTCTGCTGTGATTATGTGTTGACCCAGAGTGTTAAATAAGAAATCGATAGAACTCCAGCATGCTGTTAAAGGGCTCAAGAAAACAGCTTGCAAGAGACCAATGCCATAAGAGCAGCCATGAAGTTGTGTCCCCATGTAACACCAAGTCCAAATAGCAAGATATTCAATCGATTTCTCAGGAGATTGACTATTACCAGAGCCAACAAATTTGAAACTACATCCAACCACATGCTGAGAAGATGAAATTTTAAATCTGAAGAAATGATTTCACGGCATAGAAAATCAGGAACAGATCACCACAAAGAAAATTCTGCAACAGCTGCTGACAAGCATTCATATCTTGCAGTGTGAAGTCAGCTAAAGAACTCACAACAGAATGAAGCAGAAGGTATACAGCAAAAAACTAGGGAATGCAAAACATATGTTTGCACATATCATAGGCTGCTGCTCTGAGCTCATGGGAAAAATCATTGTACTGGACAATAAATGCAGACACACATTTGCAGACTAAGGAAGACCTGCTCCTTGTTGGTATGCAACAGGCATCATCAAATGCAAGTCCAAGACCACAACAAACAGGAAACATGGGATGAGAATCAATGCCTTCTGTGAAAGAAAGCTTATTGATCTTGAATCAAGGTCTATCCCCAGAGAGACACAAAATTCATTTACCAGAAACAACACTTCTCTCAAACCCTAAAAATTGTGGCTGCAGCTATTAAGCAAGTCTTCATCTTGTTCCTTCCAAGGTATAGCGATATAAGCGCTTGCCGTGGTTGTGGAGAGTAGGAGAGGCATGTAAGGATAGAAAGGAATTCCTCTGGAGCTGCTTCAGTGAGAAACTCCGATCACTGCTCTTTGAGAGCATCGAGAAAAAATCCATTCAAACGTCCAGCAACGAAAACTAAACCGAACAAGGGAGATTGTAGCTTTCAGACAAGGGAGCATCAATTCAAAACAGACGCGGCTGCAGGGGACCAAGAAAGCAAAACAGACGCGTTGAAATTTGACATCAGTTTTCTCTTCAGAGGCATGTAGCAATGTGGACAAGCACAACGACAAACACAACCGGACATTGCTCTTCTTCTCCTGCAGAAAACGAGAAGCAGACATGAAATCGACAGACTTCTTCTTCTTCTTATTCTTCATCTTCTTCTTCTGCTTACCTTGACAAGATAGGGGATAACTTGCCCGGGTTCGATATCCTGGAAGGTATCCACAATGTCCTTGTAGATAAGCGTGAGTGGGATCTTGATAGTCTCGGATCCATGAGCATGAACAGTCCCGGCATCGGGGATGGTACCGGAACACAAATGTCGCCCATCGCTCTCGATGCTGTAGATCATTTCCAGCAGAGGGATAGGAACTGGATTTGGATTAGTGATCAAGACAGAAATGATAACCTCCGCCTGCTTAGTGGTGATGGAAGGAAGATGGAAACCGGAGACATCGGCCTCGGGCTTGCCCCACCGAAACGCCGAGCCAATATCCTCACTGATCTCCTTGAAGAATCCAAGCACTCCTCCTGGCTCTTTTTTTTCTCCACTTCCTCCATTCTTATTGCCTGTGCTTTCGTCCTCTTGCTCTTGCCTCTTCCACCCTCTGTCTTCACTACTGATCGTCACATCTGCAAACTTCTCGTCCAAGCTGCCGCTATCCTCCGCCATAGCTAGTGCTCGCAAATGACAAAACAAAACACTCACGCAAGGAAGAATGAAAGAAAACAACACTGGAGTTCTTCTCTGCCTCTGTGTGTGCGCCAAGTGTGAGTGTAAGAGCTCGAGCTCTTGGTCTTTACTTTACGTCCGTTTTCTTTCCTTTCGTTAATTTATAGAAAGTGTTCAATTACTACTGTATCCCCTCACCGACCAAGCAGTGATTTATTTATTTTGTTGTCTAATTTTCTGGTCATTTTGCAAAAAATATTTTGTCACAAATTCTCTCTGTTAAAAAACAATCGCCCAAAATCCGGAGAATTTTTTTCAAAAAAATGAAAGGGTGCTTAAGATTTTTGAAAATCGCCAAATTTGGCTAAATGTACTTTATAGACTATCACCACTTGAGCCACATCCGAAAATTGGACCAAAAAAACACACTGCAACCAAGTTTTATTTGAACCAGTGTTTTTTGTTTTCCAATTTTCTGGTGCTGCCACATTGTTTGATCATCCACAAGTAGATTTAGCCATGTTTGGTTATAGACTAACTATGAAATTATAAATTTATTTAAATCCTTTTATATCGTGGCTACTAGCTTGAACAATGTGTAAAAACATGGGGATTTTTTAGAAGTTTTTCAATTGTTTGCAACAAAACAAAATTTAAAAGGGAATATTTTACAGAATTTTTTAATAAAAAGTCGCCTAATATTGAGAATTAGCCACACAAAAAAAAAATCTTTCATGTGGTAGGTGGCTGTGGCAATTTTTGGTCATTTTTCAGAATTGTTCTATGTTTTTTATTCATTTTTTCAGAAAAGGGAATTTTCAACAAAATGTTCTTGGTGATGAACTTTTGCCATTTTGAGAAAGAATATCCTGTGATAAATTCTGTGCTTTTTGGGAAAAAAAAGTCATAAAATGAATTTTATTTTAAAAATGGTCACAATTGCCTAGAATATGAAAATGTGCTTAAGATTTTTTTTACTTTCATACTTTGAATATTGATAATTTTGGCTAAACATACTTATGGACGATCACCACTTGAGAAAAACATCATGAAATTGAACAGAACAAAATAAAAACACGGAGTTGAATCAGGGTTTTCTGTTTTTTTTCAAGTTTGTGATGTAAACAAACTGGTGATGGTCCACAAGAAGATTATTTAGCCAAATTTGGCCATAGACCTGATATGAAGAATGTTTCTGTTTTTCAAACCATGGCCCAAAGTCGCCATGTTATAAGGAAGAAAAATGAAGTCACCATATTTAGACAATAGGTTTCTAGCATGACAAGAACTTTTTATTATTAAATTGCCCAAAGTTGCCACATTATGAGGGGAAAATATTGAATTTGCCACATTTAGACAATATCTTCTAACATGTGAGATTAAATTTTTTTTTATTAAAAATGACCCAAAAGTCACCACATTATGAACAAAAAATTATTGAAGTAACCAGATTTAGACAATAGGTTCTAGCATGTTGCCAAAATAAATATAGCATGATTCCTAAACTTTTCTACTTTCCTCTTTCATGGTCCTATCTTCTTTTTTTTGAGGACAAATCGCCAAAAGATGATGCTGAGTCACTTTTTTTGGGTGAAAACTTCATTTATCTCTTAAAGGAACCCAAATTTTGTCCTTTTTTTTTCTTTTTTTGGGGAGCTTGTCACCACAGGTGTGTCTACTCACTAGTATTTTAACTTGTACACTCTTGATACACTTGGAGATTGTGAATTGTGACCAGTGTTGGTCGGTTGTTTCCCACCAACTCTAGTTTGGTTCCGATACATTAGATGCCACATATTACCTTGACAAGGGGTGTGCCACACTGTGACCTTGCCATTTACATTAAAAAAGTATCTTAAGGCAAAAGAAGAGTTATGAAAACTCAAATATTTCACAATACAAAAAATAATAATCCACCAAAAAAAATCCTCTAAAAGAAACCAAAATCCTTCAAGATATTATAACTCTATAACTAATCTCAAGTTTCGACACAAGCCAAAATATCATCTTTCAAAAATCCTCATATAAAAATAGACCTATTATTATTATTACCTAGGGGCCAAAATCCATTAAGCTACTATATACTCTATAATGAATCTAAACACAATATCCTTGCCTTGGTTGGCAATGCCAACAAATTATCACTTCCAAAGGACAATGGGATGACACAAAGTTGGTCCCATTAGATGAGAAACCACATATATATATATATATTACTTACACAAAGTAACACTTCACAAGGACAATTCTAAATTGCAAAATTTGGTAACTTCTGTAGATTGAGCAAAGCGGCAACGGCCTTTTGCACCCCAAGTACAACAGAATAATCGTACAAAGAATTAGTACTTTCTACGACTGAAGTCTCCAATAAAATGTGATCATTGTGATCTACTTTGTGATTTTCCTGAAGTTCCTTCCTCTGGCCTACAATATCAGGCACATTTTAAAACAAATATCATACGGGGAAATACCGTAGGGCGTTAATGGAAGTCATATCATGGCTCGCATGTTCTGAATCAAATTCTTTTTTCAAGTAAAAGAGAATTTTTTTAAAAAATTTCCTGTTGCCAGAAAATTATGAAATACCACCCAAATTGGGGCAGCCAGAGTCCAGACCCATTTCCCAAATAGCTAAATATTTGGACAAAATTTGCCAATTATCAATGGTAGGTATAGTTGTGTATGGGTCCCAAGGGGGGGGATAGGCTACCTTTGCTCCCATTGTGTACCCTACGCCCCATAAATAGAGACAATATAGCATAATGTGGGTAGGCACCAAAGCCCACTTTTTTGTTCACATTTTTCAACAGAAAATTGACAAGCAAGCTTGACTAAGTCTGTCCTACAGCTTCGAAGTTCATAGGGGTGAAATCAGAAGTAATGATAACAATTAATTAATTGACTCAATTGATTACATAAACATCATAAAATACACTGAAAACTGGCCCATAGTTTAAGTGCCTGACATTTAGGGGTTAAGCCCCGCCCCCCCCCCCCCCATTATAACTAGGTTGGTTTCTATTATTTGTGACCTATAATAGGACCCTTATCCTTCAAATGAACCCACAACCATTTTGAAGATGGACATTACTAGTCCTCACCACTAAGCTATTGTCTTGATGCTAGCAACTGATTATGTTTGTCATGTTGTTATTGCACTACAAATTTTCAAAGAAGTGGTTGAGGGGAGCCAAGGAACCTTACAAGATGGTCCCCAGTTCTCAATTGTTAACCATTAGATTTGGCCATATTGTCTTGATGCTACCAAAATATTATGTTAGTCTTATCATCCCAATATTCCAATTTCAAAAGGAAAGTGGACAACCACAACCTACAACTCTTGTTTAGCTTGTGGTTGTATGTGCGGCCATAATTGTTCTCATGGTTTTGTTGTTGTTCTCCAAGACCTTGACTTCTAAACCTATATAGCCTATGGGCACTTTCATCAATTCACAAATGGAAAGGTCCACTTGCAATCTAACAGGAGAGAACAATAATCCCACACATTTGAGGCCAAAACCATCAAGGGCACAACTGAAGTTTGTTCTAAACAAAGAATTACAACCAGAAAAGCTTCAAGTTTTAGAGACCTGAACTTTAATTCTTTTGTTATCCTTGCCTTCGACTTCATTAGGTTGGAATATTTGTGTGTGCCAGGGAGCTTTGTCATGTACTCTGTGTAGTTAGCTCCAGTGATTGGGATTCTCTTCAATTGTACCAACCCTGTGTTCCTACCTACTTGTGGATAAACCCGAGGCCAACTCACATCACAAAGAGTGGCTCTGCAACAACACCGACACAAAGGTACTGTTTTTTCTCTATTGTCTTTCCAAAGATGCGGAAAGTGGGGAATTGGCATTGCACAAAAAGAACTTTGGGAGTTCAGATCAAATGAGGGTTTCCAAGAGCAATGATCTATCAAACCTTGGAACTTCAACTTGGCATCCTCTTAAAAAGTCTTTGCAGTGATGAAATGCAAAAAGTAACAGTTTAAGGTGGTGTGTTGTCTGAACAGTTTTGTGCAACATGATTTGGATAAGTAAAAGTTCACGACTGAACTTTAGTGGTGGGCCAAAATACGGATTCAGTACTCCCATCAATTGAAATCAATTCAGAAGCTGTGAAGCCCTCCCAGAAATTTGCCAGTGTATTGGAAGGGGTCTTATGATCACACCCAAGAATGTATGTGTTCCCTGGGCTCTTCCACTTTGTACAGAGGACATTTCTATATTATGGGGTCTTCCACTCCTATGGCAAACATTACTTGAGCACATCTTAACTGTTTGTAAAGCTCAATCTGATAGTCAAGCTTTGTGAATATTCCTTTGAACTGGGTGTTATCCCACATTTCTTTCAATTGGTAAAAAATCTTTTGGTTTGCAAGCACAACATTTTTACCTTGTAAAAAATCCTTCTATTTGTGAGCACAAATTCTTACCTGATCATCCTTCCTGACTTCAAAGACCCCAGAAATTCAGGCTATTCAGAAACCACTTGTATGTAGCATGTACATCCAAAATAAATTTTTGGGGCTCTGTGCACCAACTACAACATCTATCAACAAACAATTTTAACAAAATGACTTGACTTAGAGCTGCATAGCAGGATGTTAGGGTAATGTGGCTGCTGACTGAACATTTAGTGTATCAGGCACCTCCCTCTTACTTAGTTGACCTTTCTTTTATGGGGTCTGAAGATAAAGTGTACAGGATTAGAAGGTGCCCCCAAAGCCCTTTAAATTGCTCAAAATGAGTGAAAAATGAGAAAAAATGCCTCTCTAAAGCCTAGGTGATCAAAAGTGAGGAAAAAAACCCCTTCGTACACATGGCAGCCCATAAGAATTTACTTTGCCATCTAAAACCAAAGAGTCTTGTTGACTAATGGACTCTACCTCCCCTCATTACCAAGATGAATGAAGAAAAAAATGACAAATGTTCCCAAACTAAACATTCGCTTTTAAACATATGGCTAAGATCTACTCTAATTTTAAAGGGCTTGAAAATCAATAGTAATAGGTGTGAAATTATCATGTTAGCCCATGCTTGTTATCAAGCTTCTCACTAAAACCATGTTATGCATCCAAGATTCACACCTTTGCACCTATGTGGATTTGCTTGCAAGCCTACCTAAAAAATATAGTGAAATTTATCACCCATCTCTTTTATACATGCTAGAATCCATGCTACATCAAATTGTGCTTTAACCCAATTTTCGATAACTCTTTGAGTTAATTGATTTGTTGTTATTTTCAATCATTTGTTCTCCCTTACTTTTTCATCTTTTTTTATTTCCTCTAAAATTGCTTTTTCCATGGTTTTTTTCCATAGGATATCTAAATATTTAGTAATTGTCACAACATGTGATTAGGAGTAATTAACTAATGATTATTTTCCCTTTGTCTATTTTGTAAAGAAACAAGGTAATGAAAGAAAATTGTGTAAACACATGGATTGTTGGGTTAGATTTGGAGCAAATTGAGTTTCCTATAGCACATTAAATTTATGTTGATCTAGGTTTACGACATTGATCTTTTATGGTTGCTTTTCAATCATTGTGGGGCTTTCAAACATATCTATTTAATAACAATTGTCATTTTATTACCTATTGATAGGCAAATCTTCAATTGTTCTACCTATATGCAAAAGTTCTATAATACTATGTTCCTCCCCACAATATTGATTGTGATAAGTTTCCTCATTTGTTGTGTATCATTTTCATTTCCTTGGTTGTTTATGTTTGTTGTAGTGTATATTTATGAAGGTCAAATCTTATTGTCCATTGGCTTAAGGTTGAAAGCCCATAAATATACTTGTAGCCTTGAATGTAAACTTTTCTTTTTTCTTTGTGAATGATTTGTTAAGTGTTTGTTGAACGACATCAGTTCCTTGTAGTTTGTAATTTGTGATTGAAACCTAATTCAATGTAAATGGGATTTTGGTTATTTCTTTTGTTTGGGGGGGTTTATTCCCATGGTGTGGTTCTAGAGTTTCATTTTTCATATTTTGAAATTCCAAAGGACACAATATAAGCAAGCTTGTGTTTTGTGTGTTTTTGACTTTGGATTCTTACAATTTGCAAGTGAACATTTTTGAATTTGTGCACATGTTCATGTGTATGTTTCAATAGTGGTGGGGGACAATCTTATAACACATGATAGATTATTCTAAAGTTTGATCTAAACATCCAACCAAGCTTATTTTCTTTAGTTCCATGAGATTGTTTTTAGACATCATTACATCTTTAACCTTTTAAAATGTTATTTTAAATGATTTGAAACAAGATACATTGAATGGTTGTAAAACATGTGATGTGTGAGATGGTAAGGTGATCAAGTCTAACCCAAATTCTTATGCATATTCACATTATGAGAATAAGGGGTGTTTTGTAACTGGCCTTGAACTTAATTTTGGAGTTGCAATGACCATTTGCAACTCACCGTATATGTCGCAACCTTAACCTTGGGCTCATGACCAAGGCAAGGGTTTGCAAGGGTACGAACCAAGAGTGAAGTTCAGGAGTCACATTTCATGCTCTCAATGAACCCTCACATTCACAAGGGAGTTCCCACTTTGGGAGTTGGAGTCCCTTTGGACTCCCGAATTTTTAAAGAATAATTATAGGGGTCAAAACCCATTGGATTGAAGAGTTCCTTATATCATTGGAAATATGTTATAACGTACATGTTTAAAATGGGGTCATGTGACCCATTTGGAACTTCAAACACAAGTTATGGCCAAAAGAAAAGTCGGGTGTCAAATTGGCAATTTGACTCCCAACCACTAATAGTCGAAAATCTCCCCAATTTCCTTGCGTGCAAGGGGCGTGCAACATACCATTGGTAAGCTCTTGACAATGGCTACAACTTTGTTTTAGAACTCATCTCAATTGAAAGTCTTCACACAAAATTATACACCCCCAAAGTCACGGAAGTCCTAGCTATGGGAATTTTTAGACTCCCACTTGGGAGTCCCGAAACAAAAAGACATTTGGGTGCTAGTCCTATGGCCAAGCATAGAATATATTATAAGGGGGAAGATGGTGGTTTCCCCCAAATCCAGGCCGTGATGAGTTTTGTCGGTCTTTTTTTCTCATGGTTCATCCGTGCACCAAAGTGTTCCAACTATGCACTAACTAATTTGTTGTTCGGTTTGTGCAAGCTTGTGTGAGTAAATAAATTACTTGTCAATCTTCTTAGTCCCATCCCAAAACTCCAACATGCCTTTCTACCCCCAAAGTGCTACATGCCAGGGAGCGTGCCTTAGCTCTTTACTCTTTTGCTATTTTTGCCTCAAACACACACTTGAGTTTATGAAGGAGCTTGGGAGCGTGTTAGTATATACAATGCAAATAATTACAATTCAATTGCAACTTTGTCAACTCATTTTCAACTACTATACAATTCCCCTACATTTACAACCATAACATCATGTTAACGTTACTAATTTTTATCCATTCATTAAAATTTGAAACTTGGTAGTATGAGGATATTTTGCTTTGAATTATGACATGTGGCAAAATTAAAAATGGTCACATGAAATATTAATTGAATTTTGAAAAAAATTAAATATATATTTTAATAATTAAGTAAGTTGGTACATAACCATAGGTAGGCAGGTTGGTAGGTCTTAGGACCTATCTACTTATGTACATAAGAAAGTAGGTAGGAAAATACAAGATTAGATGAATTAAAGAATACTCATGTAAATTTTTTTTTAAAAATTTATGTTTTGCTTTTAGGGTTAAGCTTTTTTGAGTTCATCTGAAAATGGCACATGTATTTTAATATGAGAACATAAGAAAAGACACCTTTTTTATATAATTTGTGACATGATATTCAAAAAAGAAAGCATATGGATTAAATGTTTTTGTTGTTTTAGTTGCAAATTGAATTACAACTACAAAAAAAGAGTCCCACATGCTTTTTGTTTATTTTTCATTATGTAAGTCATACAATTAAATTAGTAATTATTTGGTAGTTATATATATGAATTAATTATTTTGATGGATTATTTGAATTAATTAACTAGTGAGTTAGTTATCTAAACTAATTAATCTAATTCAAATAATTAGTAAATTAATAAATTTAGATAATTATTATGAGTAATTTATTCCAGATCATTAATTATGAGATAATTATTATTTTAGATAATTCATTATCAGATCATTAATTATGTAAAATTCATATTAGTCATTTAATATTTGAAATTCTTAACATTGTTGTTATTTATTTGAATTAATTAGCAAACTAATTATTTGAATCAAATTGATTTATAATTCAATTTTAATAGTTAATTATTAATTTTAAATCATCTTTTATATTAACTTAGTAGATTACATGTTATTTAATATTTAATATTAAATAAATTATTGACAAATAATTCATTACTTTTGACACAGTGCTTTCAGTTTCACATTTAAATTCAAAATATTTTATTTAGATAATTATTTTGTTAGTGAATTTGGATAATTAATGATTTGTTAACTTTTGATGAAATAAGAATTATCTTAATTTATTGATTTAATTTATTATTAATTATCCCAACTTAAATAAATATTTATTTGTTTATTATTTGATGAGTACTTATTGTTCCTATACATCCATATTATTTAGTCTAACTAGCATAATTGGGTAGTTAGTTAATCTAAAACTAATTATATGAATTACACTCAATTATTTTATATAATTAATAAGTTTATAATAATTAAGTGTAGTAAATGGAATTAATATTTAATCATTAAATTATTGAAACAAAAAATAGTTATAAATACATCTTGTAATGGGCAATGAATATGTGGACATGTGGCATGATTTCATGTACGTACATCATACACTAGTTGCAACATAGTTGTTGCATCAATGGCACATTTACAATATTTCTGAAATAATTGTCACATGCAATTACGGTGCAATTATTTAAAAAATCAAACATGGTTGATTACGGATGTATGTATGATGTGTACGAATTACCATATAGAAACCCATTTCCAATTCACTTACAATTATTATACAACTAATTAATTTTTTGAAGTGGTAATTTATTTATTTATTCCCCATATTAATAAGGGGATAGTTGCGTAGTAGTTATAATACCCAAGGAATAGTTGCACAATAGCTGTATACAAGTTTTTTGAGCATTTGCATTCTTGCATAACTGAAGTTCACATAATCATTACACCATTCTCTTTTTCTATAAGCACACCTTTTGGCCCCATATTCTTGGATCTTGTCATGTAAGGGATTTGAAAGTGAGCTCAAGAGATTGTTCCATGACCCGGTAACCTTTTTTAAAGCATATGTCTTTTTTCAACAACATCCATTTCTATTTCTAATGCTTCATTTGTCCACATGTTTATCATGCTTACTATAGGGATTTTAATCAACTATGATGCTAATTTTCTAGTCTTTGATTCAATAACAAGGAGCACAATTTCCTTGTTTGCTACTTGTAGATCTAGCATGTTATTTCATTACCTTTGAGACACAATCAAGTTCATGGTTGTTTGATTCATTAGGAAAGTCACTCTTTGTATATTTTAGGAAGCACTTCAAAAAAAATTTAAAAAATTATTTCAATGTTATGAAATAATAACATATTTTTAAGTATATTTTAAAATATTCTAAATGCATTCTAAGAACATTCTCATAATGAATTATTGACACCCTATTTACATTGAAAATATTATATACATAATATTTCAAGAAATTGCACCTTATATTTTTTTTGCACATTATTTAGAATAAAATGTAAATAACCTGCCTAAGCTTGGTTCTTCCTAGTCCAAGCATCAGAATTCAATGGTCTGTGTTTTGGCCCAACTAACAGCAAAGGACTCGCAAATAGACTAGAAAATTACGTTACCAAGTAGGACATGAAAACCTCAGTAAGTTAGTTGTGGTTCATTGACAACTGAGTCATAACAAGTTTGCAATGGATGGTGTATTGGTGGGTGCTGGGTCACATATACCCAAAGAGGACTTGAAAGCACTTGCTAGTACATCCTTACACTTGCACAACATATTTCCAATACTAGAACAACCATGTAGTATCATTATGCACTGACATCTTCTGGAATTTGGGTGGTCCAACAAAGGATCCCTGCTCTCTTACCATGAATCCCTACATGGCATTCATGGTGCAACATTCAGGATTCATGAAAACCTAAGCCTCCACTATCTTCTCATGTGGATTATCTAGGTTTCAAGAGCATTGCCAGGGCATGTGTGCGGTGAAAAACTATAAGCCTTATATGGTGTAAAGTAGTTGTGTTATCCCCAACATGTTGCAATGCATCAGGAAGAAGAGTTTTATTCTACATCACATTTTCCAACTGATTCCTCCATTGTTATAGTTTGTCACCTGCTGCAAAGCAGAAAAAATGTAAGCTCCAGTTTTGTGAACACTGACAACATTGCTTGTGGCACTTTAAGCTTGAATAGTTGCTCTAATTACAAGTGACCCATTAAAGAGAATTGGTCTCACTCACCTACTATAAAAGAGCTTCAGGCACCAGCTGAAGACAGCTTTTGCCATTGAGCTTGACAACTGTTCTTTTTTTTCCTACTGAAGACCATCTGTCTTCAGTAGAGCAACTGTTTGCATCCCTTGTTCTCCACCCACCTTCCAACCTTTCTTGCACTGTGTCACTCCAGTTCTCCTAAATCAGACTAGAACCCTAGAAGTAATGCAAAGCCAGGGAACACTACAAGAAATCCAAGGACTCCCCGATGTCATAAAAATATGTCTTCAGAATCTTCAATCCCCATGGCTGAACTGGACAAGATTGTCCTTAATGCCCAGTTTTGCTCTCTCTGCAGGTGTTTGATCCCTATTACAGGAAAGCATGCACAAACCTATAGTCTCATGGCCAATGTCTACTCTAAATTGGTACCTTAAAACTAAGTGAAAGCCTGAAATCATGTTGGGCCTAATGTATGGAAGAACCCAACAGAAGAGAAAAAAATCACCAGTAGGAGATAATTGTGGGTTGATCCACAAGGCTTTCACAGATACCAAGAAATGACCAGTGCAATGTAAGGATCTAAGTGCACCAATAAACCTCGAAGTTGTTTCCAGGCCTCCAGCTATCTGTAACATAGCATTTCAGGGAAAGACTAATACCAAGTCCATATGGGTTATTGCCATCTGTTCTTGTTGAATAGGACCAGCTTGCCTCACATATTCAATGCCAACTCACTGTTAGGAGAATGACCAAGATGAAACACCTGCAGCAGACTGCAATATACCATCTTCAGAATGCCTAGAACCCCAGACAATAGTGAGTCTGGATTTGATGGGCCACTCAATTTGTTGCTCTGAATGACTCTCCAGGCCTGGATCATGTACACATGCTGAACTTGCACAATGACCTATCAGACAAATGATAGAACCTTGCAAACACAGCAGTAATTGTGCTGATTTGAGGTCAAGATATGAAATCTAAGCATTATTCTATCTAGAATACAGCACATAGGAGATACAAAAGCAAGACATATCTATGTTCATGCTTCACACATCTGAATGCAAAGTCAACCTTTGGGTGGGCCTCCAATGTCAAGTGTGAGAGCAGTTGAGTTCTGCCCCTGCCAAGAAGAGCCTTCAATCCTCACAGGGTATGGTATGCTGCATTCTGCTCAAAGCCCATTATCAAGCTATATCTGACTCAGAATATTATCCCTCAGCCTTAAACCTATATCTAACAGCACCATAGGCTCTTCCCTGAGCTTTTCAATCTTCAGAGAAGTATAAAAAATCATGAGAATTATCTATGGTCCACAGACATGAGCATGCACTGCATGTACTCTACACTAACATCATTATGACCCACAAGGTATTTTGGTTGCAGAGCGGAGTACAAGATCAGCATCCAAGGTCAATGCCCGCTGGGTTACAGGGGTTGCAAATGTCTCATCTATGCAAGCCAGCACTCCATGGGTATGGCAGAGCTTAGAAACCAATTCAACATCAATACACCGCAAGTAGGGATTGGAAGTGACTCAGGGAAGAATAATTATGATCATAGCTGGATCAGAAATAAAGCATAGATTCACGTGCACTGGGAAAAGGGGTTGCCTGATAAAGATAAATGCTAAAAAAAGACACCAATAATAGGACATGAAAGCCCCAGAATCCACAATATGTTCCAAAGATGCAACTGAATTTTACAGTGACACAAAATATGGAGGGATATAGCAAGTACCTGTCAACCTTAGTCTCTACAACAGAGCAAAAGGAAAGAAGTTTACAGCTAACATTGTTTGTTTCTAGGGTGTGCTGAAGAGTGCCAATAGGGTCAATCACTGATGTCTGGCAAACAAGAGAATTGTCCAAAAACTTCTTGAAAGCACAAACTAATTACAACTGGAACACAAACGTATTTACAAGCCTGACTGGATTTTGAGCCCTGCTTGCAAAACCAGCTTAAAAGGCATTACCTGAAAGGCAATCAATTCTGCTATAGCCCTAAAAGAAAGGTGGATATCTGGCAAATTGGAGTTATCAGGGGCAGCAGCATCTCACACATTTCAGCATCCAGTTCTCTCACCTACCAATACAGACAGCAAAGCTCATGTAGAACTGCTTTCATGTCAGGTGAATCAGATGCATATTAAACAGAATCAACCATGTAAATATCAACTGAGAAAATATGCATGAGAACAATATTGTATCCCGATTCTTCTATAAAGATGTCATAGGCACCCCATTACATACACAGTTTAGAGTTTAAAGGGTTTAGGTCTAAGTCTTCCAATGTATCACAGAGGGAATGGTTGCCAAGCTGCATTGTGCTATGTTTGGAACTGGAGCTGTTTACAACATTTTTGACAGTTAATGATGACAAAAGCAACATGACATCCAGGGGCCAGATTCAAAAAAGCATCAGCTGTACTGAAGCAGCAGCTCAGTCACCTGAGCATCCTTTGACGTTATGTCAAAAGGTCCATGACATTGCCAACAAAGATTCAATCTGATCTCTTCAGCTTCATGGCACCCTGTGTACCTATATAGACTGGCATTGGTCCTGGTATCAAAGAATCAATCTGCCTGGTAGTTGGAAATCTTACGTGTTTTCATGTAAATATAAGACCTAAGGCAAGAACCAACTGGTATGTCCATAAGTAGATCACCGCCCAACACTGGTCCAAATCTGTTCTGGGCTGTCATCAGAAATGGAAACTGATAACTGGAGGTTCTCAGGGCAATTCTCAAAAATATAAAACCTTGAATCTCAAAAAAATCAAGTAACCAGTTCTCATATAAAACCATGGTGTGGTTCTCAACTTTGAGAACCAACTCTGATGCATATCCACAGTCCTCAAAAGTCTAAGAACCAGTCAAATAAACTTCTGTTAGAACTGCCAGTTCTTTGCTGGTTATGATGTGAAAACCATCACTTCTCTCAGGCATTTTGAAATGCCCAAAACGAGAGGTTCTTTGATTATGAAAATTTTCATAGATAGACAAAGACAACATTAGTTGCAAGGAGATGGAGGAGAACCTAAAAATGAACATAAAAACCTCTTAGAATCTTGGTAGTATAACTAGAGGGCACACTATAGTGCACAATTATTCATCCATTCCTCTTGAGTGAGCTTTCTATTTTCATGGCAGGCATTCTGTTTTCAAAGTAAGATTTATGGAAAACAAAAATGGAAAGCCCTACTCTCTAAGGTTGCATCAAATTTTATACCACATATAGCCAATAGGCAAAAAGCATTATGGAAATCATGCTTGCGCTCAGCTCTCACCTTTCACACCCTTATTTCTATAATGCTCTGGCCCTTGGGCCTTACACTACACATGACATTATAAGAATTAACATCAACTGAAGTTGGCTGACAGGAGTAAGAAGCACTCGCTCGAGCACAAGGTACTCAACTCCTCTTGAACACAAGGGGATTGTATTACAACACAAAGCTCTGTGGTTAGTCAACCCTCCTAATATGCCATGAGCCTAAGGTCTTAATTATAACTTCTTGTGATACATTTCTTCATGAAGAGCAACCCATGCATTGGAGAAATAAGGTTATAAGGAAATGGAACAAACATTATTTTCTTTGAACTCCATTGATATTATTATTATTGTTGTTGTTGTTATATATATGATATCAACAGGGTAAGTATCAATGTTTTATTTTTTGGAAAATTTTATCTTTATGGCAACAAAAAGAAATCCAATGTGAAGCGTACAAAGTAACTTTTTGGGGAAAAAAAAGTGCAAAATTTGCCATACTTAGACAATGAGTTCCTGGAGGTCAGGAGAACAAAGCAGGATCCCAAAAACATTTCTACTTTGCTGGCTGAACCCTAGCCAAATTTGGCTCATTCCTCTTGTGGATGATCACCAATCCACCTACTTGACAAAATTGAAAACAAAAACCCTGGTAGCATTGGCTCATTTAGTGCAATAATGTGGTTTTCTGTAATGGAATAAAAATTTAATGTGTATTTCCAATCCTTGAAAGTTGATGCTATGATTCAAATATTGTTCACACACCTCTCCTATTAATTAGATGAGGTGCCTTCCCAGTTCAATTTTTTATTTTTGCAACGAGTCAATTTGATTGGCCTATCACAGAAAAAACAAAACTACAGAGGTTTCCCAAATAGAAGGCTTCTATTTTGAAGTATAGAATTCCTTGCGTTTGGCCCAAGTATACATGTGAAAGGAGGACAACATTTGCCAAAGAATATGGGATAAAAGTGAGGTGCTATGGAGAACATGTTGGGCAACACAATGGGAACTTGAGGAACCTGATAGGAACCCATTGGGAATTTAGTGGGATGGGCCAAAACTTAAATGGGGAGAAAGCAAGGCACCTTCAGTACATTCTTGGAGAAGCCATTGGCTGCATGAAATTTCTCTTCCCAAAAGAGTTTGTCACCATTTTTGGCCTGGGCCAATACCCCTTGCAAAGAACACCTTACCTATTGTTCATCGATAATAAATCCAATCTTCTTCTTTTTACAATTCTTTTCTATGAAATAACACACACAAACACACATATAACCTCAATATGTTGGCATCTTGAAGGCATCCTGGATCTGCTCCAGCTCATTTGTAAGGCATCATTTAGACCAAGTTAAAAGTCATTGGTACAGAGGTATTAATTGTTTAATATTTCATGAAGGATCTTTTCTACCTTGGAGTATTCAATGCCGTCTAAGACCCGTATCTCTGGTCCACCATCCATTGGAACCACCTCCAGAAATTTCCATAAGCAATTTGTCCACGGGCTAGTGTGCTAGTTCACATAAAAGGCCAAGTATTAGAACACCATCTATTCTTTTTATAAGAAAGCACATTGTGTTCATCCGTACTAGTGACCTTTGGACATGTGAGCATAAATTGTTGCTTGCTACTCATCCTTGTAGGCTTGTAGTGTGTGCTAGTCGGCATAAAAGGCCAAATCCTAGAACACCATCTATTCTTTTTATAAGAAAGCACATTGTGTGGATATCATCAATCTTAGTCGCTTTTGGACGTGTTACTCAATGTTAAATTATTGCTTCTTACTCATCCGTATTGTAGGCTTGTAGTATATGGAAGCAAAATATGTTGATAGGTATTGTAGGCTTGTAGTATATGGAAGCAAAATATGTTGATAGGTATTGTAGGCTTGTAATATATGGAAGCAAAATATGTTGTTAGGTACACACGCTCCATTTATGTGCCCTTTATCCATGCAATGTTGAATCAGTCATCAGGCCAATCTATTACATAAATAGTCCTATTTGTTAGCTAACTCTAGCCTATGCCTACACACCAGAACTTATATGTAAAGGTCAAGCTCAATGCCATCAGCTTTACTTGAATAAGGGCCCCTACAAGGCAGAGTTGAAGATGGGCTTCTGAGCTTTAAGTTCTGGATTGGCTCTTTTTTTTTCCTGTGATACCCAGTAGATACCCATTGGGTGCCAAATAAAAATGGAAGCCAGATACCTGCCGGGTATCATGGGAAAAAAATAAAAAGGTAGGGCAAGCATTTTGAAAAACATAAGTGCTCACATGTGTTTTTCGTGTAAGCAGTTCATTTTTCAAAGCTACCAACTCTTCATGGAGGAAAGATTAGGGGCTGCAACCTGGCCTCCAATTATGCTAAGAAAAGTTGCCCAAGTCCTTACAATTTTGAAAATAACATGGGGAACTTTGGCAATGCATATGGGTTGGGGACTTTGTGAAGCAAATTAACCCAATTAGTGCTTTTTCTTTGTGTTAACCTTTAATGGGATCCTCTTTCAAGTTGGTTTAGGATGAAAGTGTATTTTACACCCTAAAGCAAACACTAATTGCGGGTTTAGAGGATGAAAACCTATAATTTATGGATGGTGGGCATATGCTTGGCTGCCAATATGGCAAGAAAAGGTTGCTAGGTTGAGTAAAAAGTCACCCAATTGCTATACTATGCACCAAGCTTGGTCCATCATTTAAACTCTTTGTGAGAAGTAGGTTAGGAATCAAGCCTCCCATTGCTCGTGCATATTCTTTTACATGAGGGGTTACAAAGGCCATAAAAAGAAGATATATATAATTAGGATTTTGGAGTACAAAGTCAAGCCTAAGTAATCTAGTCATGAATGAAATGGTGAAAACTATAGTGAAAACTAAGGAGATGATTCAATTCCTTGATGAGCTCCATTATAGTGCACAAAACTATGATTTCGAAAAAGAACCAACTTGCAAATATAGGCACAATTTTGATTCTACAAAATGAACCGTTTACTTAAAAGTTTCCCAAATAGATCAAAACAAATGTTGTCGTGCGAATACATATCGTCATACACCATACATCGTTGACATACCATACTCACATACACACAAAAACACATAACATGGACGAGAGCATACACAAATACCCATGTACCACAACTTGCCCCCGGATTTCAGCGAAAATGTCACGAGAAAAATCTATTATCATAAAACTCATGATGCAAACACATATAGTCAAGCCAAGCCCACTCCACTTAGAGAACCCAGGCCGATGTTAACAAGACACCATAGCTTGAAGCTCCACTAACTCCAACTACTCCCAACACTCTAGGCTCAACTCAAATAACTACTTTCTTTGAGCCCTCTCTCAAGCTATACCCCCACTCACAACATGAGGGTGGGTCCTACCAAAAGAGCCACTCTTTTTTAACCCTAAACTTGGAAACCCTGAGTAGGCACTACTCACTACCATAACACATTATATGTTATAGCTAACACGCATATGGTCATGACAATGTTGTATGACACATCTTCAACTTTTTCCAACTTTCTAAGAAGACATATGCTTCTTGTGAGAGGACATACACCAATTTCCAGCTTGGTGAGAATGGAAGGCTTGGTCTCTGAGGTCACACTTGGATGTTTGTTTACTCACGTTATTTGACAAAATTGTTATTATATAAAAGCCAAATGGGATGATGGACAAAGGATAATTTGGGGCACACACATGTGTCTTTTGTGGATTTTATTGTACACAATAAATAATATTTTATTTTATTTTACATAATTTGACCCATTGTGGGAACTCAATGTGCAAAAGACAACACAAGGCATGGTGGGTGGTACTTGGAATCATAATAATTTTTGGTATCCATCCATATGATATAAGAGTATTCAAATTGGGTTGAACAAAATATAAAAGACAAATTGCTTAATTTTGTTGAACATCTAGAAACATCATGAACTTGGGTACATCAGCTCATGTTCGAAGGTGAAGAATTCATAACATCCAAATGGTTGGGGCCCAGGGGTTAAAGGGTTTTTCCAATTTGATCTCATAGATGTTGTAGCAGTAAAAGGTTTGCATTTCGGTTGTCATGTTTAAGTTGATAGATACCAAGATCTTAAGATGTTCTTCATAGCCTTAATAGCAGCAATTTTACAATGTTGCACTCATTTTTATAGATATTACAGGTTTTTTAGCAGTGCAAATCCAGTGTCTAAGCAAGGCTTTATCTATTTTAATGTATCTATTGTTGAAGGATAAGAATCAATTTTCACAAATATATAAGACGAATAAAAGCACATAAGCTTTGCAAAATTGTGAATCTGGGTAAGGAATAAGATAAATGAACAACATGTACTTTGTTCATAATGGAATTGTTTGAGTAAGTATTTGATCATTTATCTTATTTTCACTTAGTGAATGTAAGTGGATAAATGTAGGGTAAATTGAAATATAGGTTTTAAAAAGAAGATTTCATATTTTATTTTATTTTTCAAGACACATTTAATCATTATAAATAATTTGGAGTGGAATTTAATATGATTTTTTCAATTTGTTAACAATTTGATCAATTGACCAATCAATATTCTTAAACTTTAAAAGTTCACTATTCATATTTGTTGCATTATTTTCAAAAAAAGTTACAAATATGTTCATAATCATCATGTTAATGTATTATCAATTTTTAATTGACAAATTCAGATTTATATTATTCATCACAAGCATTTAAACACAATGCACCTTGCAAAAATGACCATTGTAACATCAAAAATGAACCATTCAATCATAAATTCAGCCTAATTTAAACTTACATTTGCTTTGTAAATGTATTTCAAAAATATTTTCACACATGTCATGCAAATGTCAGTGTAAATAAATAAAAATGGTTTAACACAAAATGTAAATGTAAATTGTTTACACCCTACACAATTTTACATGATATATAAAACAAATATTTACGTTTGCATGTAAAACATTGATTCATATCATTATAACAAATTCTAGCTTTAAGGTTTTGAGTGTGAATAGAAAATAGTTGTAGGGCTTTCTAATGAAACATGTTTTCTTTTTGTTGGTGGCTAGGAGTTTTTACTTTTGATGACCTGGACACAAGGAAAGTTGTAGAATGGAGATCTGCTAGTGTTTGGTAACATTGAAGCTTTGGTGTTGTTTTCTTTTGTTTGGTATGTATGTGTTATTATTGGATATAGGATGATGGTGTGGCAAGGGAGCTACCAAGTGAGGTGCACTTGGCAAAGATCTCATGGAGTAGCGACGAAAGGATTTGTTGTAAAAAAGATAAATAGTGCAAGTTTTTGTTTTGTAAGCATGAAAAGTTGTGGGAGTGAGGTGTTGTGGGAATGAGGTTTTTAGATCTCTATATCAAGGGAAAGTACGAAACAATCTGTTGTGCAATGTAAACAGGGAGGCATAATATCTATCTTAGAACTGGATTTGATGGTTGAGGAAGGGCAATGATGAGAAGTCCTAAAGGTTTCGAGAGCGGCAAATAACTCTTCTCAAAAGTCTATGTTTGGGTTTTATTCGTATCTAGGTTTTATTGTCTTGCTTTTCAAGAACAAGTACCCTGATTTTGGGAACTCCGAAAGACTGCAATAATCCATTGAGTCTACAAGGTCGATCACACAAAGGATGGGTGTAGTTCTTTGTAAGGATTCTTGAAACAATGATTGGGGGAAATTTGTGTTGTATTCTTGTCTTCAGTTTTGTCAAATGGAGTGATGGTGTCAAGGAAATTGGATCGTGTGATTTGTGTGGGTTTGAAAACTTTGAAACGAGAGGCTAGTGGGCTCAAAAGAATGAAATTAGAATGATTTGACCCGTTAAAGACCTCAAGCCTCTTTATGATGAAGAAGGCAGTTTCTTTGCTTGTTTCTCGATAGAAGTTAGGTGGCCATTGGCTCAAGCCACTATGAAATTCAGAAAGTGTATTTGTCGTTCAGTATATATGTGTTTTCCATTTTGTTTGTTTATGCCCTCGTTTTTTGTCACGCCATTTTTGTAAGGTTTAAGGTATTAAACAAATATTCATATCCAAATTAGGTTTCGGGGTATTCGGCTTCAAAGTTCAATTTTTTTTTTATACCAAGTTTGGATTTAGACCATGAAACCAAGTTTTGCTAAAGTTGAAACTTGGATTAAGTTGTTGTACCTTTAAAAATAAGTTCAAGTTTTTTTACCCATATAAATACAATATTTTTTAAAGGTGTAATAAAAATATATATACCTTTAAAATTGTGACATTTTAACATTGCACAAACATTATGGGACAAATTATGGTGGTGGGTGTAATCACAATAATATGTACAATATAAAGCGATGTAAATAATGTTTTAAAATTATACCATGTATTTTGAAAAATCACCATGCATTACAAAAAATCTTGTCCATACAAACCCATGTGTTTACAATTTATGTTCAAATCAACCATGACACACCTCTAAACTCATTGAAAGACCCAAAAATGGGTTCCAAAGTGAAACAATAGAAAAAGAAAAAAGTCGAGGCACATTCCTTAACTTGCAACATTTATAGGGTAGGAGGGTGTAGTGGAGCTCCAAGATGGGACTAGGACGAACTCACAAGCAAAAGTTCAATATGGAATTAATTTGCACAATGAAACAAAAAGGGCAGTTAGTGCAAGTTGGATGTAAGTGGTGTGATGGACTTAATAGGGACAACTTCAAATTCAAAACTCAACACGGCTCGCAACCTTTGAGAAAAGGCACCACTCCCTCCTTATATTTTATTTTGTGACTTTCTACGGGGGTTACAACTAAATGGCATTTTCTACTAGGACTTCTAAGTGGGAGTCCTAAAATTAAGACTTGTATTGTCTCAAAAATTTAATTGCTTAAATCTTCTTCAATCAATCTTGTTTGAGACATGCAAAGGCACTATTTTATAACCCTCAAAAGCATCTTTCCAACGATGTATCGCACACCCCAATAGGAACTCATTTAACCCCTATTCTAAAGGGATTTGTGGTTAGGAATCAAATTCTCAATTTAACTCCCAACCTTTCTTTTGATCATAACTCCATCATTTTAATTTTAAATGAACAATGCAAGGGCACTTTAGGTATCAACACTTTAAAATCTTTCCAATGATATTTTGGGGGCCCTAATTGGTGTTTGTTTGTCTTTTCAATTAAAGCTCTGAATATTTAGGACTACTGCACACATCATTAGTAGAAAATGGTCATTTTGCAACTAGTCCATGCAACTAATTTTTAGTTACAAACGACATTTGTAACTAAAATTTTAATAGTCGCGTTGGACAAATCGCATTGACATTACTCACATACGACAAACAATTTTGGATGAAAGAAAATGTCAATGAAATACACTTTCATCCTTTGATTGGTCATATATGTATTGTCGTTTGCAATTAAGATGTGATTTTTTGGTGAACAATGGGAACAAGTTATGTGTTGCCATGTGTCCCAACTCTTAATAATTAAAAATAATTTTTGATTATTTTGAAATAATCTAAGATGTTTAATTTTTATGTTTGGATGGTTTATATTATGACACGTGGTGCAATATAAATTTGCCACATGGCATGTTAATTGAAAATTTCCAAATTAAAATTAAATCAATATTTAGGTATGTAGGTCAAACTAAGTACCTACCTACTTATATACCTACTTACCCATCTAGGATAAACACCTATCTAGATAGGACCTATTCACCTACCTAAGCCAAATACCTACTTCAGTAGATAGGTAGGTAAAAATGTAGGTAGGTAAGTTAAGGAAGTAAGTAATTAGGTATAAATACATGAAAATTTATATTTTATTTTGGGTTAAGTCATTTTTATTGATCCATCCCATATGCCAATCTTTTTAAATATGAAAATATAATACAAACATTTTGTTTATATAATTTTAAAGATGAGAATAAAAGCCAAAACATATGGGATAAAGATTTTAGTTGCAAATCGTTTGCAACTAAACATTTTTAGCTACAAACCACTTACAAATTAAAAAATTTATCCCATATATTTTTGCTTTCATTCTCATCTTGGAAACTATATAATTAAATATGTAAGTGACAACTAACTAGCTAATTACTTAACTATTTAATTACCTAATTTATCAACTAATTAACTAATAAAATTACTAATTATTTATAGCAATAATCATCAATATCTTATGATTGTGAATTAATTATATTATTAGTTATTATTAAATATTACTTTATTTGTTAGTTAAATAAATAATAATAATATTCAGTTTTAAATATATATTAACTATAATAATATATCAACCAATTTAATTAACTAATAATTGGTTAATATTGAAATAATTACTTAATTATTAATCACTAATAAACTATAAATATTGAGTACTAATTTTTTAAATATCTAATAATATAATTAAAACCTAGCCTAGGTTAACTATTTTATTATCATTATTCCCACATATATATATATATATATATAAATATTTAATAGTAATAATAACATTGATTCAATTATTATTGTAGCTAGTTGGTAGCCAAGGTTCATGATTTTATTTTTATTATTCATATTATTACTTCACTCATTAAAGCTATTTATAAAATATTAAAATAAATATTTTATATTTTTAATAAGTATATTTTTCCTTCAAAAATATGTTTTCATTTTTATAGTAATTTATTAGATTTCTCGTCTAACTAATATAGTAATTATTAGAAAGTAATAAAATAATAAAACTGAATATATATATATATATATCAATAATTGATTATAATCTTTTAATAATTAATAATCAATAAATTTAAATTATAAATTCGAAATATAAAAACTTCAAAACTATATATTAATATTTCATAGTAATTATTATATCAATCTAATAATATTTCATATTTGATTACTTATAATAATAATAATGTAATTTGTAGTTAACCTAGGCTAGCTATTTATTATTATTGTTATTATTATACTGCATTATGTCACTTGTTAGATTCATTATGATTTATTATGATTTTTATTATTATAAATAAAGAATAATTCATAATAATTACATTAATCATTTGAAATTAATGTACATTTATAATATTATAATAATACTTTTCATTTTCATTTTAAAATCATTTTAAGAAGTATAATAAGATGGTTTGGATAAATCTATAAGTTGGGCACAATATATTTAAAATATACATTATTTAGTGTAACCATAATATCAAGGCCATTTATGTTAATAATAATACTTGAATACAAATATAATATGGTTGTTCATATAAATTCAAAATATAAATTTATAAATCTTAATACACCCAATTATATACCTTAAAATTCACAAAATACACCTTTGTATATTCATAGGGTTGTAACTAAATTGGTCACATTTGTAACTAATGGGACATAAATTGTTCTTTTTGAATGAAAATTAATTAAATGTAATTCACATGGAAGCATGAACACTAAAATAGTTACAAATTAGTTGCATTATAGTCACAAATATGACCAACATAAGAAATAGTTGCAAAAATGTCGAAATGTAGTTACAAAGAATTAATAGTGGCATGTAATCGCAAATAGAGTGGTTACATTTTGGCCAATTTCTATTAATGAATACAACTCCTAAAATACGAGTGCATTTTAGGAGTCATTGGGCTCATTTTCTTGCACTTTCCCCCACTTGTGAAAACATGTTTCACTTTCGAACATACTTTCTTGGCCTCATGTGTTCTAGCATTCCACACTTAATTACAAATTCAATGTTAGGGTTGTGACAAACCATGTTTTATGACTATTGTTTTAAGTATCTCCCATGGCATGTATTAAAAAAAACTTATAATCACATATTCAATCACAAAATGATTTAAAGTTGTAAATGCAATTATGATTTGTGATTATTGTTGGGTTTGACAAAAATGGAAATGAAATTTGCTTTCATATCATCCACAATTGGTAGCATTCAACAATTTAAATGAAAACTTAGTTGTTTTGTAATTGGTAATGTGATTCACAAGTGATTCGACAACATGTGGCATCTTGTTCAACTCAATTTATGACTATATATCATAGTTGCAATGTACATGTTTTAATGGCAAGCTAGTGCATGGAACATGCCATGTTAGCTTACACAATGTAAAATTAGAAAGCCCCTAGGTACCTTAATTAATAGAAATAGCCCCTATGTGCGCCCCTAGGTAACCTAGAAGCTTAAGTAATCCCTAAGTACCTTACATAATTTAGCTATCCCCTAGGTAGGCCTTTAGGTAGTCTAAATAATTTAGGCAACCTTTAGGTAGGCCCCTAAGTACCCAAATTAAAAAAAACAACCCTAAAGGAAACTTAAATAAGCCCATAAATACCCTAATTATCATAAATAATCTTTAGGTAAGCCTATAGGTACTTTAGTTAGTTTAAATAACCCATAGGTAGCCATTAAGTAACTTAACTAGCCTCTAGGTATGCCCTTAGGTAGCATAGGCAATCCCATGGTAAACCTTAAATACAACAACCCTTAGGTAACCCTTGCATAGGCCCTTAAGTATTTTAGGTAGTCTAGGTAGCCTATGTAGCTTAAGCAACCCGTATGAAATCCCTAGGTAAACATTTATGTACCCCAAATAGTCCTTTGGTACCCTTGGTAGTCCTTAAATATACCTTTGGATATTTAAAATAATTTAAACAACATGGGTAAGTAGTTCTTAAATACCCTAAACAATCTTTAAATAACCTTTAAATGTACCCTAAGTAGATTAGGTCACCCCTTATTAACCCTTCAATAGCTTGAACAACCCTTAGGTCTTTAAGTACCTTAGGCAAGCCCTAGGCACCCTATAAAACCCCTAGGTGCCTTAAGTGACTTAAGCAAACCTTATGTAGCCCTTAGACACCATAGGTAACATATTCAACCCTTACATAGGCCTTTAGGTACCTTAATTAATCTAGATAGCCCTTGGGAAACCCCTATGTAACCTAAGTAGCCTAGGCAACCCTTTAGATATGCCCATAGATACCCTAATTAATATAAACAACCTCTAAATAGGCATCTAAGTACCTTAGTTAATTTATGCAACTCCTAGGTAAGCATTTAAGTAGCCTAAGAAGCTAATAGGTACACCCCTAAATACCTTGAATAATCTAGGCAACCCTTTGGTATGCCATAGATAGTTTAATTAATTTAAGAAACCTATAAATGGTCCCCTAGGTACATTAGTTAGTCTAGGCATCCCCTAGGTATACCCATAGGTACCTTAAGTAATTTAGACAACCCTTTGGTAGCCCCTAAGTACTTAACAAACCTTAGGTAGCCCTTAGGTACCTAAATAACCTAAACAACCCCTAGGCAACATGTTAGGTAATTTTAATGGATGCTTTAGGGTAAAGTATCTAGCTTAAGCCAACTATAGGTTGAGGTGTCTATTTAAAACCTTTTTAGATTTCCTAGTACATGTTTTTAGCTTAGGTCACGTAAACTAAGTAAGATAGGTCTAAGTAGGTCACATGGTGACATTTGTTCAATTTGGAACTTGCTATGTGTCAACATTTAAATGGTAAAAAAAATAAAGCATTCTCACATTTTGTCCAAAAAACTAGTGACAAATGACCATGCCATGTAAACATATGTGATTACAAATTTTAGTCATAAATGACCATGCCAAGTTGGCTAGATGTTAGTTGAATAAAAAGTTTATGTTAATCACACCTTGATGCGACTATCATTTCAACTAGATGCTATGTCATGTCTTTTGGTGATAAAAATTTTATGCAACTTGTTGAAAGCAACTAAAAGAATTTGCAATTGCATGTGGCATTTACAATTAAAATTTAATTATTTACAACTAAAAAACCAAATTTATGAGATTTTTTTATCAAACATTCAAATGTGTCTGAGATTGATCATCATGCTCAATGGTCTGTTGACCCTAGATTCCAACAAATTTGCAAAATTAACACCAACACATCCAAACTAATTAGCAAAATTGGAAACACCCAAAAATTAATTTTTGATATATATAATTTTCATGGAGCTCTTACCCAGATTTTTGACATCATTTCCTGGGAATGGATATGTCTTTGCATATATCAAGTGGTTTAACTTTTCAAATCTACATATCCCTGAGTATGCACACCATATGAGTATATTGCTTTTTAGAAAATAAGTTACGGTAAATAATATACCTTATCCCCCATGCCCTTAAAAATTGGAAGGCACCTTTGGACATGCAATTTTCAATTGAAAGATAACAATTTATTGACTCTGGTATGGTATGACGTGTGCATTGCATCTTTCACATTTTTCACATGAAGCTGAAAAGAATATTGGGACTTTTTAAAATTGTTCTTTTGTATAGTGTAAATTAGGTTACGGGCTTTGGAGTTTCTAAGAAGAAATGGTACCAAGTTACAGCATTGTTCTTCCTTGCTCACACGAACAGGCTGGTAATGATTTCGCCATACCCAGGGTCGATTGGCTACAGACCACTATGGTAACATTTTAAAGACGGACACCCATTAGCCACAATTAAATAAACCAAATTTATGGCTATTTTCAAATAGCTGCAATTTTGAAGTCACAATTTTGAATAGCCTTGGCTTCTGATGAGTTCACTCTTTTCATTATAAAGCAATGAAAACTAGTGCTCACCGACAATTGGTTAATTCCACGATTAAAAATTATGTGTAGGCCCCCATAGTGGTTATTTTCCCCAAAATGAGGGACATAGGAAATTTAGGATCGGGCACTTTAGTTTCATCTTTTGTCCCCCTACCAACACATGTTACCCACAATATAACCATGAGACAAACCTTATCATAAGTCTAAACATACGGAGATCATAAGGTAGCCTAGTACAAAGGGCACACCCTCAATACCCCCTAGCCATACCAGTATCAAAGATGATACGCCTAGTATCGAACTCCGTGATCAGATTTAGCAACAAACTGCTGAATAATTAATTAAATTTTAAATCTTAAGTTCAAGACGTGGTTTTTTAATTTTGGAATTTTCAATGGGTGATGGTTATAAAAAGATAATAAACATAGTGTTTCAAAACAAATGGGGTAGTGTAATAGTGTAGACTCTTTCTTCTTAACTTTTTAAACTATAAGGTCTCCAATTCAAACCTGACAATCAAAATCTTTGGTATTAATAAAATTTCAAATTTTAGGTTTAAAAAAAGAGAATTTAATTTATGGCGAAATGGTTCAGGTACTAAGAAGGTATTTAGGAGTTAAGGTATTTTGTTCACTTAAATAAGTGAAGATCCTTCACTCTCATAAACAGTAAGTGAAATCTTTTGTAGGTTATTCAAATACACTAAGAAATTTCTCCGGAGGGCTTTTATCAGAATCTTAGAACATCTCCACCAACACTGAGTATGTGACCCCTCCACAGAGCAATGGAAATCTTGGATGAGGTTCATAAGTCAAAATCCATTGAATCGGAACGCTTCTGGGATCCTGAACAAATGCCCTGGAACGGTCAAATAAACACGGTGAAATCGGTATTTATTGACTATTCCCTGTTTCTAATTGGGTAGATAGTTTGATTGGTCCAAGTGGGTTGCTATTAGTAGTCTCCAGACTCCCACCTACTTGCAGTTTGATGGGTCGGGTTGGAAAAAAAAGTTAGCATCTAAAACTTGGATGTGAGAAATGATTTTGGAGGTCCCATACTCAGCTTTGGTGGAGATGCTCTAATAAGATGGTACTTGTACGTGCCGAATTAGTACAATTTTGTTGAAATGTAACTCAAAATAAGCTTTTTAAAAAACAATCCTATACCATTTAAGAAAAAGGAAAGGTTTTGATGCACATAAGACAAATATAATTAACATTTATGATGAAACTCATTTGAATTAGCATTGCACTTCAGAGTTTTTGTTTTCTATTGCTTAAATGTTGCATCAATTCCCAGCAGCTCAAAATGGATTTGGTATTAAATGGTGACAAGGTTTCTGGGACCTATCCAAAAAGTGGAAAACTCCTTATAAAATCCCCCGAACTCAAATCCAAGTCTAAATATTGTGAAACTTTATTTTTTCCTCCCAAATTTGGTGATCCCCACCCGGCCCCTCGCCCCCACCCCAAATCCCGCCTAGAAACAAGGAATAGGAGACTTGTTTTTCCACATTTGTGCAAAATTTCCTTCATAAAATAGCTTTTTCTTCCACCACCCAAAATAGTTTGAATTTGTTCAAATTGCAAGTGGTTCAAAATGTGAAAAGTCTCACCTTTCCTCCTTTGAACCACTGCAGCGAATAAGAGGGAGATCACAATTTGCACTACACGGCGACTCACAAGGTAAAGGTTGGTCATGGAATTTTGCACTAAAATTAAGATTTCACAGCATGGTCATCAACTGAACTATAGGCTGGATACAAGGGATGCCCTAGTTTTTGAACATCTAAAATTTGACAAAATAGAAGGAGTATTCTTTGCCTCTCTATATTAGGGTTTTTCCATCCGCTTGGTCATCAACTGAGCTATATAGACTCAAATGAAAAATTATAACAAAGTCTTTGCGGGATTCAAATTTGCCCTGTTTCTTTGAATATTTGAATTTTGACAAAATTGACAGAGTATTCCTTGATTCTGGCGAAGTGATCATAGTGATCGTCGGCAAGAAGACTGAGCCAAATTTGGCTACATGTCAACAAGCCGAGTAGAGAAACATTTAACATTCCTTCCTTTGTTCCACAATCTACTAGAACCTTTAGTCTAAATATGGTGAATTGGAACAGTTTTTCTTTCCTTGACATATGGCAGCTTAGGGCCATTTTTTTCAAAAGAAAAAAACCTTTGTATGAATCACTCTGCATTTCTTTTCTGTGACTGCACACAAACACAAAAAGAAAGACTGCTCTGTAAACCTATGCATACAATCAAAATGATGAAACCTTGCCAAATTTATCAAAAGGGTGACACAAAGTTTACAGACAAACTTTATGAAATGTCTATGAAATAAATGTCGTTCATTTCCAACGACTTTTGCTCCTTCCTTTTGCTGATGCGTTCTAACAACAGAACTGGATTTTGGGTCTTATATCTAATAATTTTGTATGTTTTTCCTTAAGCTGGATCAGTTCTTGGTGTGATGAATTTCCATTTTTTTCAAAATAATTGATAAAATTTGGCAACCCATATTTTAAACCTTTTTTTCAGTGTAAAATGTGAGTTTTCAGCCACTTTTGAAGTATTTTAAAGAATCATTGGGAGCGATTGGTAGTATTTGTTGCTTTTATTATAATTGAATACCACAGGCTCTTGGCAAAAATAAAGAAAAAAACACAAAGTAAGGAAAATATCTTATCTATTTAATGCGTTTATTGATGTGAAAAGACTAGTTAGGCACCCTTTACATTAGGAATCAAGGCTGAAAAAACTTGGGGCCAACTTTGAGCATTTTTGACTTATTGTTTGGCCCCAAGTTAGTAATAAATACTAGAACATTGTCGTGAGGATATTAATAAATGCTGGAACATTGGCCTCAAGGGTTCCAAATTGGCTTCCCAAATTCCATGATGGTATCCTTTTTTCAGCCTTTAGGGCCAATACAAGGCCATAAAGTTCAGCATTTATTAGTAACTCGGGCCACTTTCAAAAGATTTTTTCTATTACAGCCTTGACTCCTGGTGTAAAGCCCTTGGTGCTGATTTCAACTTTTGCACCAATAGGAATGCTTGATTTGAATTGAATATTGGCCTTGACTCCTCATGAAAAGTGGGCCTTAATATGCCCTAGTACAGACGGTGTTGCCTTACAACAAAATGCAACTCAACCAAACCTTGTTCTAGATGGAACTATATGAATAAGGTGAAGGAACTTACACGCAATTCTTTTTTGCTATATTTTGCAAGCACTATAAATATCCCATCCATATACTAAATCAGGCCTTTGGTGAAGTAGCACCCACGTTGGTACTCTGGTAAAAGTCCCAAATTCCATTTAGATTATTTCTAAATATTACGAATGTGCCTTACTTATACTAAGTCATGGTCTCAAAGTTCAAATCTAACATTTTTTGAGCTTAATATGGCCACTAAGAGGTCTCACTCAAAAAGGTAAAGGTATCCACAAGGGTGACTGATTCACCCTGGCACTAAATCAGGGTCTTGAGAAGTGTTTG
>Ga0209208_10001437_pt1 | contig 33569 bp, 24 predicted proteins | sample S1TSphfallax_3_FD_187694 | JGI IMG/M metagenome (GOLD analysis project Ga0209208, IMG submission 187694) | Host-associated microbial communities from peat moss isolated from Minnesota, USA - S1T2_Fd - Sphagnum fallax MG (SPAdes) (version 2) | ecosystem: Host-associated > Plants > Peat moss >...
TTCCAAAACCTACTCTATTTACATTTACTCTATCAAATACACATGTAAATGAAAATGAAAAAACACACACACTTTCCCCATGTAAATTTGTGTAAATAAAAATTACATGACAAGCAAGATAAGTGCAAAATTTGGCATGATAAGTGTATGTCATTTACACATGATTTATACTTACCCAATTTTGAAAGATGGGTATAAATGCATTACACTTAGCCTCCCAACACTAGTCACACTACTCAACACCTCAAGTCTAATCTATTACAAGTTCACAAATTGCAATTGCATGTAATTTATTCCATCAACAACACCAAACCTATCTTGCTTATATCCCTTGAACATAAGTTTTGTAATCTTAAATTCATTAAACTTCACAATTTGCATGCCAAACTATATTTGTATAGTTGCATCATTTTGAATTTTTTCAAATTATTCCGATAGGTTTGCTTTGCCATGGCTAGTTTTACAACAAGCTTTCTTTGTTGGGATTGGAAAGTAAATAAAGTTCCTTATCCTTGCATAGCCCATCATCATAACGTTTAAACCATCACGTCAATCAAATTGAGCTTGTCATCAAAGGAATCACCCTTACAAGATCCAATAACCTTGTAATGTAATTATTAATTTTCATTATTTAAAAATTTGCAATCAAATATGTTTAATGAATTCTTGATATCATATAAATGTTTTAATGTTTCTTATATAATGTTTCTAAACTCTGAACACTTCCAAAATGGCATATTAAAAATATGTTATCATCTAGGCATCGAAATAGATGAAACCCATAAATGGGGTTATGGTATCTCATGATGTGAAGAAAAGTGCACATTCTGAAAGGCTCTCAATGTGGTCCAAATAACATGCAATATATAGTTCACATGCATTTCATTCACAATGAAATAGCTAAGCTTTACTTGTGCTAGTGATGACATCAAACAATGGCATAATTTTTTCATGGTCTTTATGGGTTTTTCTTAAGGATTTTGTGATGTAGCCAAGGTGGCGACCATCTGGAAACTAATTTAGCCAATTCTGGCTACATGCCACATATGAAAGTAGAAAAAAAAATCAGGATCCTTCTATATTCTTGGCTACCTACTGAAACTTATTGTAGAAATTTGGCGATTTGAATTTTTTTTTCTTTTCGAAATTTGGCGATTTTGGACGATTTTTCCCATGAAAAAATCTTTTGTATTGGTTGAAATGACATTTTTCAGTTCGAATTTTTGCCAAATAAAAAGTCGCCAAATTTTTTTTAAAACACTGATCCGAATGTGAGACAAACCAGGGTTTTTCTTTTCAAATTCCTCAAGTAGGTGCACTGGCTAGGATCCTCAGCATTAATTAGCAATAAATGGCGACTGTCTTGGTGGACAAGGAGGATTTTTTTTGGGAATCCTGCCTAATTTTGGCGACCTACAGCAACACACTGTCTAAATCTGGCGACTTTTACCTTTTTTTTTCCTCAAGATATGGCGATTTAAAAAAAAAAAAGTCCCTTTGTCAGATTCGCCAGCCCCCTTTTTTTTTTTGGTCGCCAAGTGGCGAAAATTCGCCACAAAAACAAACCCTAAGGGGGTAAGATGCGGAACGTATGGAACCGAGGCGAACACCAGGGGTGGGGTTGAGTCGGAAAAGACAAAGTGTGTGGGAAAGAAGGGGGAAAAAAAACAAGAAAAAAAAACAGAAAGAAAAGAAAAAGGAAAGAAAAGAAGAAAGAAAGAAAAGAAAGACTGTAAAGAAAAAAGGTGACGTATGCTTGGGAACGTAGTTGGCGAATCGGAATCTTGGGACTTGGGTCAAACGACAAGGAGGTCATGCTGAGTTGGCCAACACGTCGGATTAGGGGACCTCGACGAGATGGACTCCCGAGTGCCTTGTTGTTGTTGTTGCTCCAGCTTCGTCTTGTTTTTCAAAATCGTTAAACCGTTTGCTGCGGGCGCTGGAGCTTTGCCCGCTGTTTCTCTCGCGCTGTCGCTTCTGCACGCTTCAGAGCTCGTTCTCGTGGGGAAAGACAAGGAGAAGCTCTCTCGATCAATCCAATTTTCAAGTAATTTGAGCAAGTGTGCAGCACGATCTGGTGAGTTTTGGAGAAGAGAGAGCGAGCGAGAGAGTGTGTATGTTTGTGTGTGTCTGTGTGTGCATGCTCTTTTAAATTTCATTTTCTTTTTCTCTTCTTTTTCCGTCGGAATTGCGAAAGCGGAGACGCATTCGGGATCGGGAATTGCTGGATTGGTTAAACTTTCCTCTCTTTTGGCGAGTTTTTTGGTTGTAGGAACCGAGACTATGAAGTGGAGGAGGTTTTTGATACGAGAATATCATACCATGAGAGTTTTGTTTCAATGCCCTGAGCAATTCGCCAAGGACGGAAACTGCGTTGAGAGAGCTTTAGAGACAGACACACATGGCCATGTGCAGCGAGGACGAAAGGAATATAGGGCATACTAGTAGAAGGTATGGTAGTTGGAGTATGGAGCGGGAGGAAATGAGAAGGGAAGGCGTCGTAGACAGGAAGGCAGCAGAGAGGCCAAGTATAACGCATCGCTTTGCATAGGCAACGGAGAAGACAGTAGCTTTCCAACCATGAATGGAGATCACAGCTCCCAGCGACCTGTCTCAGCTGCCGCACGGATGTATGATCGCAGTAAAGGAGATCATGGAGGTGTCAGACAGAGCAGAACTTCCAGATTTTTCTCTGCTGGCAACAGTGCTTTGAAGTTCGGACGAGGAAGAAGACCAGGAGGACATACTTCCAGGAATTTGCCATGTTCTACCAGCCTGCTATTGGTGCTGTGTTTGTTGGTAGTCCTTGTCACCATCTACAGTAGCGAGGTTATTAGCTTTGCCCTCAAAGGTAAAGCCTTCCATCTCACAGATTCTTTTGTTATCTCCATCTTCAAACTTGTAGCTGTGGATTTTGGACGATAGTTTGATCAATTAGGTTTTTTTCATTTCACAAGCTCTATAAGGCAAGAGCTCAGAGCTAGGGCAGAGAGATGAGGAGCATAATGAAGGAGTTGCAATCCTAACCATCTGTTGAATTGCTACATTGGCGAATGTTGTCTTAGGAACTCCTCAATGAGATTCAGCTGTATAGGGTTTTTACAGCAAGAGATTGGATCTAGGGTAGAGAAATGAGGAGCATAATGAAGGAGTTGCCATGGAACCCATATGTTGAATTGCAACATCGCTGAATGCTATCTTAGAAACTCCTCAATGGGATTCAGCTGTTTAGGGATTTTGTAGCAAGAGATTGGAGCTAGGGCAGAGAAATGAGGAGCATAATGAAGGAGTTGCAATGGCAGCCATCTGTTGAATTGCTATATTGCCAAGTGCTGTCTAAGGAACTCCTTGATGAAAGTAAACTGTGTAGGGTTTTACAGCAAGAGATCAGAGCGAGGGCAGAGAAATGAGGGGCATAATGAAGAAGTTGCAATGGAAGCCATCTGTTGAATTGCTCCATTTGGCAAATGCTGTCTTGGGAACTCCTCAATGAGATTCAGCTGTGTAGGGTTTTTGGCAATCAACATTATTGAGCAAGTGCTCCAGTTTATGCATCCACCTAATGTACCTTCAAGAGCTTTTCTGCAAGAACATCTCTGAATCACACTGCCAGTTCTGTGGAGAAGAAACTTTAGCTAATAGAAGTCCATCCCCTATCTGCACAGTGTGTGCTGCTTGTTTAGTTCTGATGCAGTTTCTTTGTCACTCCTAATTGCATGATGACCTTTGGGTGATGACACAGGTGAACAAGGCTCTTCTCAGTTGGATGGTTTTTTCAATAAGCTGGTTAGTTTCTTACTAGATTTGGTTGGGTACCTATCATCTGTAACAGTTCTATCTGTCTCTGAAGAATCAGTCTGAGTGCCACTTTCACAATATGTAACTGTAATCAGCACAACAATGTATATTGGCACTAGCTAAGCGCCAACATGTGGGGTGGGCTGCGCTGACAATGATTTGAGATGAGACAAATCCGTGTTGAATTTTGTATAATTTCTAGCATATTTGAGCTGTGGACGGAGTATCTCTAAAGGGAAATGACAATTCTTGTTGGTGATGTGGTAGGATATTACTCATTCTGAGCTGAATAGCAGAAGGCAAGACAAAAGGTTGTCACCACAGCAGATACAAGGTATGCAGCAGAGCTACAATTATAGAAGGTCTTGGTGGCAGTGTTTGAAACTTGTTCTGGTAATAATGTACATCTGTTCAAAGTTTCCACCTCCAAATTGTCCACAGTTCTTGCATATTTTGTGGGACAATTTGTATCTTATAGCATAACACTCAATTTTCCCTCCTCACTAGATTTGAGTCTGTGTTGTTGTACCTTCGAACTTCGCAGTAACTTGCTGCCCTGGTGTGGCCTGTGCTGGTGGTATGGGCAAGACAGACAGTTCTTGATCAGATATGTCCACTGCAACTGTGCAGGTGTTGGCACTGATAGTGATCCCATGCATTTGTCCATCGGTGAGGGAAGAGATCAAGTTGAATTAGTTCTTGATAAGGTTGAGGACTTAGCTGGGAAGAGTAATAGGAGTAATAGCGAGGAGCAGAGAAATCCAGATCCAACAAATACAGAGCAAAGTGCAAGCCTGTACAATGAGCGAGAGCGTACTGAGCTGGTGGAATATGCAGCCCAGTTAGAGCAGGAAGAGAAACCTAAGCAAGAAGAAATGATTGAAAATCAAGGGGCCACAAGCAAGCAGGCAGATGCTTTGCACCAAGATGACAATGATGACTATGATGATGATGGAGGCGAGGTTGAACCTGAGGAACATGATACAGAAAAAAGTGACCAAGGGGATGCCAGTGAGGGACTACACAGTGATGATTCAGAGTCCAGACTTGATGGCAGCAGTCATGCTTTAGAGGGGGATGGGAATACTAGACCTGGTGGTGCCATCACAAAAAAGGACAATGAGAGCATGATTGGGTTGGACCTTGGTGAAACTACTAGTTCTTCCCAGGAGCAGCAAAGGAGGGACAATAATATAGAGCAGATTGATACTCAGCTTGCAATTGTGCAGAAGCCATTGAAATCCAAAAAAAAATGCAGGCATAAAACAAGTAGGTGCTTTAAATTCTTGATTGAAATTTGGCTTTCTTTTGTCCAATTCTGCTGAATGCTGAATGATCATGTGGGTTTGGTTGATTGTTGTTTCATAATATGCCAAAAATGGTCAGCCAAAAGGTTTAGATGGTGTTGGTTGACTAGTTCTTTTATTTGTGTTTACTTGCACACAAGATTCTGGAGACTGGAACATGTGATTGCATATTATTTCTGTCTGGTTGGTGATTTTTGATTTAATGAATATTTTCATGCTTGCATCTGCAGTGGAATATTGTGTATCCATCTGTCAGCTGCAAATGACAACTGGCAGTATCATTCATCCATGTTTAGTGACTGTTGCTGTCATTCAAACTGCTCCTCAGTTTTCGTTTTGGTTACTTCTTTTTTTCTTAGGGTTGGGGTTTATTCTTTTTCATGCTTTTTTATTGGTTGCTATTATGTTGTCAGATCTGGAGTATTGTAAGTTATTGGGCCATCTCTCAATTCCATTCATATTGTTGTAAATTGTAAGTTCTCAGTACTATGTATAGGATATTTTGTGCCTGACTTTGATTATCTGTTGGGTTCTAGAAGCTGCACCATGTGCCGTAGACTTCAAAAACACAACAGAGGGGCTTGAGGAGCCCAAAGACTACTCAAACTTCGCAGAATTTTCACTGAGCTATATCCAGATGGAGGATAAACCCACAGAAATCTTTGACTGGGAGCCAAGGTTTGCTGGTCACCAAACTCTTGAAGAAAGAAAAGAGACCTTTCATGTCAGAGATCAGATGGTGCATTGTGGGTTTGTCCAGGCACCTGAAGGATATCCTTTGACTGGTTTTGAGTTCAGTGATTCGGATGCAGAGTTCCTACAAACATGCCATATTGCAGTCTCTTCCTGCATCTTTGGCAATTGGGATCGTCTCCGGTTTCCCACCAATAAAAAGGTAAGTGGTTCTAAGTGGGAGTTATTAGAGCCTTGTTGACAGACTGCATCAGAAGAGTCTAGTTGGCAATCAGGTTTTCCATTAGTATGTTAAGAGGATCATCTAATGCTCTGTGGGTATTGGGGTTTGCAGATGTCAGATTACTCAAAGAAGAACATCTGTTTTGTGATGTTTGTGGACCAAGAAAGTCTAGATGTGATTCTGCAGGAGGAAGAGCCCAAACCTAATGCAAAGGGGGATCTTGGATTATGGAGAATTGTTTTAATCAAGAACTTACCCTACCTTGATGGTCGGCGCAATGGGAAAGTGCCCAAGTTTCTAACACATCGGATTTTCCCCAATGCCAGGTTTGTCTGCAACCAGAACCAAAAGCATGGTATCCACTTAAGCAAACAGGTTGTAATTCTTCATTCCTTGATGTGGTGATGCTGTATCCATCTAGCATGCAGCACTTAGTTGTAGATAAGCCTAGGCAGTGTTAAGGTGAAAAGCTGGTCACTAGATTTCTTAGCTTAACCAGTTGCCTTTTGGAGAACTTTTAACTGCACAACCAGTGTACATATCTGCCAAAACTGTAACTGAAACATTGGGTTAATCCTTGTATGTTTTGTTTTATATTCTGTAATCAAGCTGTAATGCTGATGCTCCAACTGGGCTACAGGTACTCAATATGGCTGGATAGTAAACTCCGTCTTGATAGTGATCCACTTTTGATTCTGGAATACTTTTTGTGGCAAGGAAAGCATGAGTATGCAATTTCCAACCATTATGACCGTCACTGTGTCTGGGAGGAAGTCGAACAAAACAAGTGCCTGAACAAGTTCAACCACACCATTATTGACCAGCAGTTTCAGTTTTATCAGGAGGATGGCCTGACACAGTTCAATGAATCAGATCCTCATCGTTTGCTACCAAGTTGTGAGTGGAACTGCTTTCCTTCTCTTTGCTTTTCCACTCTGAATGCCATTCCTTGTTCTTTGGGGGTGAGAGGGATAGAACAATGGACAAACATCAGGACCTCTTTCTATTTCAGCTGATCAGCAGAGTCATCAATAACAACATATGGTCCAATCACAGATGTGCCTGAAGGATCATTTATTGTGAGGGCTCATACACCAATGGCAAATCTTTTCTCATGTCTCTGGTTCAATGAAGTGGATCGCTTCACACCTCGTGACCAGCTTAGCTTTGCATACACCTATCTAAAGCTTGTGCGCACAAATCCATCCTTGCAATTTCATCTGAACATGTTCAAGGTAATTAAGCTCAACATGCAGGGGTGACTCCCTTCTCCAATGGAATGCTGGTGGAACTTCAGCTTTCTTTTCCCTCACTGTTTTTGTTACTGTACCACATATCATGTCTCATCTTTGTACATAAGTTTATCAGTCATGTCAAATTAGCTTCTGTGGACACAGTAGATTTCAGAGCTTGGCATAAGAGTTCAGAAGCTCAAAACTTCAACCACTTGGGAAGCTTCTTTGTCTCACATGTCACTTTTTCTTCCATACATATGAAGCTCATGATTCTCTATAACCAATGCTTATCAATTGTGTGTTGTGGGGTGTGTCTTATGCAGGACTGTGAGCGTAAGGCCATTACCAAGTTGTATCATCACCGAAAAGGATGATCATCGTGGTAAAGGAAACATTTCATCATGTGCTCCTTTTTGACTGTTTTTTGTCATGGGTTGTGGAGGTAGAGGTCTGGTTGTCCTGTGGCTTGCCTGCTGCAAACACAATCGTTCCACATGTGGCAGCTGGAGGCACCTCTTATTCTTGTCCTGTTATTAACTCACTGCACACTAGACAATGAAACTTCAGGTCCTCCATTTGATTGATAATTACCTGGGTTTTCTTCATTGCAACACTCAGGGCATTCATCTTGAAGAAACAAGCTCTTCATCATGAAGATCAGGATTCTAAGTTTGTTGTCGGGAGATCCATTATCTTTTTGTGCACTCTTTGCTATAGTGGTGATTTTGGAGGACGGATTGATCTTGTTTAGTTATTGTGGAGCCACTTTTCATTGGTAGTCTTTGTAAGGAGTCAGAAGGTTTTGGTATCTGTAACCAAATTGAGTGTTAGCAGTATTTGCAGGTTTGCAGAGTCATGAGCTTGTAGAGTTGATGCCATCTGACCACCATGAATTTTCATGATTTTGTTTGCCACTGATCATCAGGGAGGATGCAAATAGTCTGCTGATGTTTCAGACCTTGACACAATATTGTTGTGATCAGGCTCACTACAAAACTTCATGATGATGATGATAATGATGAAACCTGCAACAAGATCAATCCCTTTAGGTTGAGAGTAATATTATGAAGGGTGATTTGTTAACATGGCATCATCACCAAAACTTGTAGAACTCATGTCTGACTGAGAAGTAAGGATTCTATACCCAATGTTGTCATCAACCTTTGTCTTATTGACAATCCCTTATAAATTGAACTACTAGCTACAACCTATTGATGGCAACATGAATGTTTGTTTTAGGTTGTATCATTCATCCTTGTATGTAAAAACCTGGCTATTTGAAATGCTACCATTTGGGTCAATCAGTATTGCTGGCCAATCTAAATCATGAAGTTTTTTTTGTACTAGGCCTTTTGAGACCATTGTTGCTTGTGCAATTATACAGGTCCACACTTAGAACCATGGGTAGAATGAAAAAGGAGAGATGTGATAAAATGGGTTAAGGAGGTTGACCCAAAAGGAACCGAAAAAACCTAGCTAAATTTAATGGTTTTGTGCCATTTTGTTCATTAGAATTCCTTTGCTAAAACACCTTCTTGACTCGTTGACAACATCTTCATTTCATATAGAGAATCATGCAATTGAAAAAAAAATACACAACTTATTAGTGTCAATACCATGTCAAAAGTAGGACATCTAAAATCAATACTCAAAACCACCAAGTTTAATTGTTTTTGCCCCACAATATAAGTGGCTTTAAATCATTGGATTGGTTTGTTCCTTTCTTCAAATTGATTAAAGTAGGGTGGATAAAATAAAATCCCACCATTTAAACATTCATATTTACCCACAAAGATAATATCCACTTAGAAGTTCATCCAAATAATGTAAAATAAATGTGGTGTCAAAAGTGGTGCAAAATAGGAGTTGAACAAAATGTGGGAACATTAATAGAAAGGATGGAGTTTTCATGCATTAGAATATGGAGTTATTAAGATATTAAAAAAAATTAAAATTCATTAATAATAGAGGAAAAGTTAAATTTAGAAATTAAACAATACAACTAATATATAAGCACCTTTATTATCATCTTAGTAAATCCCTTACTAATTTGTCAAAGTGTACACCAAATTCAACTTTAGATATTGAATGTGTACATTTACATTGAAAAAATCTTGTATGGACATAGTTGTATAATATAGATTTTTTTAATGACTTTCAACCTTAATAGATAACTTTAATTCTCATATAGGAGTATTCATTTTTCAGAGGAGATTCACAAATTAAAAAGTTGAATTAAAATTTAGTACTTAATTAAGGTGAAATATTTTAAGGCGAAGGGTGGTTGGGACTTATAAATAAATGCTCCTTCAAATTTCAAAACTATCTTTAGTTACAAAGGTCTAAAGTACTTGTTTGGAAATACATGGAATTAAAATGGCCAATTCTATACTAGTTAATTCAACAACCCCCATTTACTTTGAAAATAAAAACTAATTCAAAATTGTACCAAGATTAGTAACTAAAATTTTAAATTGTTAGTCTTTTTTTTTATTTATGAAATTTGTAGTGGCAATTATTTTTTATTTTAGCAAAGAAAGATGATAGCATCTTATGTTATGAAGTTAGTGCATGTTATAATTAATTCTCCATATTTTTTCTCCCTCCTCACAAACAATTTGACAAACAATAGTCCTTCTCTCAACAAAAGTGTAAAAGTTCCCATACTAAAATAGTAATCTAGAGAAGTCATGTATAAAATAATCATAATCAATAATTAACAAGCTAAATCAATTTGAGAAACTTTAACTTCTAAACCCTAAAACACTCATTTTGCAAACAAAATATTTGCCTTATATAAAATTTGTGTGTGAAAACCTTGATCCAACAAATTATGAACCAAAGTAACAAATTTATGCTACAAAAATTCCCAAAAGGATTTACCACATAGCCTACCCCCAAATAAAACACAACCAAACTTTTTTTTTAAGAAGGAAAAAAAAAAAAAGAAAAAAAGAAAAAAAACCTTTCTGTCGGATGAAAAATTGCAAGCCACATCCGTCCACAAAAGGGACGAACAAGCCACTTGGTCGGGAAACCGACACCGACCGGCTAAAGCCGGTGGATATAGCTGTGGATAGGCGATATGACGGGTCCGTCCTGTCATGCGGTGACCACGGTCACAAATGGGTGAAAACAATACTTAACCATTGTTAAAATCTGACCTTCGTCTTTCTCTCTCTCTCTGTGCCTGCGCCCGCCCTTCCGTCCTCTGACAATTGCGTGCTCTGCTGCACTCTGCGTGTTTTCCTGGCTGTCCCCCGTTGTCTCCTCACGTCTCCAATAATTCGTGCTCATTACTGTCTGTTGCACACGCGCATCGTTTCCGAAACGTGCTAGGAAATCCTCCGTCCTTTTCTTTGTTTTTTTCCGGCCTCGTTTTGGTTCCGTTTCGTGTTCCGCTGAGACCAAGTCGAGCTCTCGTATCGCATCGGCCTAGCGAGTCCTCTAGTCTCATTGCAGTTTGCTTCGTCCTCCTGATTCTTCAGAACTGGCTAGCAGGTCCGATCGTCGTTGTCTTTTTGTTTGTTTTTATTTTAAGAAAATCATTTGAAGGTTCTTGCTAGGGGCAGGAGTTCGTAATTTCTGGATTTCTTGTTAGTTCGTGGTTTCCGTGCGATTGCCTCTTCCGAGCTTACACGCAATCGCCGGGTGATATGTATCCGGTTCTGCTCGTTTGATTGTTTCTTTTTGGTTCAGCATTGAGTCTTCGGGTGTGGAGACTAGGGCTTTATTTGCATTGTGGCTTCTCTGTTTCTGGCATTGTTTCTCTTTCGGGTCATAACTATTTGGCTTTGCCGCACGTGCGAGAAGGAATCGAGAAAGGCTCTGTCTCCAGCCCTTGTCTAGACAGCAACGCCGATCGCTGTTTCTAACGGAAACATCATCGTAATGAGCAGTTCATTCTGACGTCGGGTTGCACGAAAATAGGGAAGGAGCCATCCTCGTTCTAGTACACTCATAGCAGTTGGCCTGCTGGAACATAGAACAGAATCCTTCAGAGTCCCCCGGTGCTCAATGCTGTCGCAGGAATTGCAAGGAAGGTTAGAGAGGGAAACTGAAAAGGTCGCTGCACCTTGAAATTTGTCTATGTGCATCAGATCGTGAAGGCTTGTAAGCGTGGTGTGTACCTTTGGTTCACCGGTTGTGCCAGTGAAATTGGCAGTCCAATCCAGAGATACGAAGTGGTGAAGAGCTTCGAAAGGATCTTCAAGAGCTTCGCTTGAAAGGATCAAGACACTCGTTGTGCAAAGATGGTATGTCCGTTAAAACTCAAGGTTTTCCATTCCCACCTGTCTGTTCATGGAAGTTAGTTCAACATCACGACGCATCATGCGAATGCTGCTGTCAAAGTTTACATCATTGCAGATCAGAGGTCCAAGGCCTGTTACAGTCGCAGCTATCTCTATGCTTGAATCACAGTCCAAGTGCAGAAAGAAGGATGTCTCTTCGGTAGATTGCTTAACGCTCTGGATCATATGCATTCCAACCGTAGTAGCTTCAGCAACAGAAGGACAGTCCTGGTGTGAGATCCATCTGTGATGTGAACTTCGTTTGAAATCTTTCTAGGTTTAGCACATTTCTGTCACCTGGGCTCCAATGATGCATAATTTTCACTTCGGAGAGAGAGAGAGAGAGAGAGAGAGAGAGAGAGAGAGAAGCACCAAATGTAGAAAGATGATGACAGAGACAGAAACAGAGACAGATTTGCAAGCTTTCCTTATCTATCTGGTGAACCATAGAACAATATTCTGGAGAACAGAGCCCAGTAAAGATATGGGTATATGCAGGTGCTGATGATTGGCGTTCCCTCTGTCTCTGACAGGCAACAAACGAGAATTTAGTTTTTCCTGCAAAAGTCATCAAGGAGCTTGCCAGAGAGTTGAAGAACCTAGATGAGAGCCCACCTCAAGGTATCGCGGTGTTTGTTAATGAGGAGAACTTCTCCAACATAACTGCTGATATTGAGGGACCATGTACGCAATTCTTCTGCCTCCTTATTTTCCTGTTTCCCATTTTTTGTCTTTGTGATAATGAGATTGAACTTCCAGATTCAATTCATCATTTGTGACATGGGTAGTAGAGATTGGAGATTGGGGATATGGATTTATGTAAGTGCTACTGATGATGATTATCGAGAGAGTGAGAATCTGATGCTTGTGGTCTGTGAACTGACAATTGCACTGGTATTTGGAACAGATGGGACACCATATGAAGGAGGTGTATTTAGAATGAAGCTGATTTTGAGTCATGACTTTCCCCAAACCCCTCCCAAAGGTGCAGACTTATCTCTTTTTGTCTATTCTCTACAGTCTAGCAATTTTGTAGATGAGGTTGCAAATTTTGTCCCTTTTCCTGGATTATGTTTTATTAATAGTAATCTCAGCAAAGTCAATGATGTTCGAGGGTTCTCGGCTTGCCTCTTTATTGCTTGCCAACATCATGATTAAGTCTCCTGTTGCTTTGCAGAAATGTGACAGAAACTGGGGGTGCAGAATTTTGTAACTAAATGCCCTAAGTTTTGACCAGATTGTTGTATTCTTTGTCTACATCCACTCTCTGGAGCTGATGAAGCCATAATGGCAGCTAGTCACTGCCATTCATGATGCATGTGATGGTCTGTGACTGACATTCACAAGGTTATGACCACACTCATTCTTGTTGTGTTTCTTTTGGTTTGGCCAGAACAGACACAGTATTTTTCTGGAGTTTTTCTCTGCAATCATGCTGATGTATTCTGGGCAATTCCTATTGATCCAGATTTAGCAACCTGATTTTGGTAACTTTGGTGGGGTGATGTGATGGAATGCAGGCTATTTCGTGACCCAAATCTTCCACCCAAACATTGCAAAGAATGGTGAAATTTGTGTTAACACTCTCAAGAAAGATTGGAAGCCCACCCTTGGTCTTCACCATGTTCTTCTGGTAATTTCCATCCATTGAGAGGTGCTTTATCGTCGCTGTGTTGCTTCTCAGTTAAGTCTATTTACCTATTATTCATTCCAGTCAAAGAACTTGTTCAACTGGCTGTCTTGTGCAACTATATATTGGCTTGGAGTTGGATAATCTAGTTTAATAATCCTAGTCCATCATTCATCCTTCCCTCTTCTGTGTAGTTAATCTATTGCTAAATCAACTATCTTCCTCATGTTTGAATGTGTCAAATTTTGGGTTGTATACCCAGTCATTGTTTTCAACTGCTAGGCTAGAATTCTACAGCTGTGTTATCTATCATATGTGTTGCCCAAAAGTAGTTGGTGTGGGTGCTGACGGGTTTATCAACTCACATGGTACTCATGAATGCAGGTTATCAGGTGTTTGCTCATTGAACCTTTTCCTGAGTCTGCTCTTAATGAGGAGGCAGGTAAGATGTTGATGGAAGACTACGAAGGCTATGCCAAGCATGCAAGGTCCAGTCCTTATCCACATGTTGAATACTATTTTTGGAAAGTTTCTACATTCTTCTCCAGTAAAGTACGCATTGGTGGTTCATTCACTATTCATGTCTGGCCTTTCCCTCTGTAGCACAATTGTGGTTGTCCAAGGAGCTCAAGGCTGATGATGTGCTGTTGGCCTCTTCTTGCGGCTGTCAATTTAGAATGTGAACTTTGGTCTTTGTCTCATTTTTAGATGGCCTCTTTCTTGCAGCTGTCAATCTAAAATTTGACCTTGAACTTTGTTCTTTGTTTCATTTCAAGTGGGTTGGATCTCAAGTTTGGGTCTACTTACATTAAAACTCTTTTTGTCATTCAGCTGGCTGGGTCACAGAGAACTTTTTGTTGAATGTCCAATTTCATGAATCTTTCTGTCTAGGTATTGAAATTAGTTTCACCACTTGGTGTCTTTTCATGAATGAGATATAGTACCTAGTGGGCTAAACTGTGTTTTCTACAAAAGTCTTTTGCTTGTCCAGGGTTGAGTCAGTGCCTAGGCAGGCACTTGTGTTCCAGATTTTATGGACAAGCCTGATGTTATGACATGGTTCTCTGTGAAAAATTAACCTTTGAGATGGTGGAACAGGCTTATGACCAGCATACATGCAATGAAGCTGAAACCCCAAAACAAGAAGGTGGTAATAGCAGAATCAGCAAGCATCAATTCAGCAACAACCGGTTCAGAAGCACACACTCCACTCACTCATAACTCAGCTAACAAGGATAACTGTATGGACAGTGGATTTATTGTTGGAGCAAGTGATGCTGTGGCTGCTGGCAATTCTCCGAGTGCCAAGAAACCAAAAGGGGAACTTGGATCAGCCAAGGTGTTTATAGACAAGAAGAAAATGGATGTAAGAAAGAAAAGCTTGAAGAGGTTGTAGTAAGCATCATGGCTTCTTTCCTCACCACCCCCTGATTAATATCTTGTCAATTTGCAGGATTGTGTCAATCAGGTGGTGGGTTTAGCTCCAGCATATGTTCATATCCACACCATAATGGTAGCCCTGTATATGAGCTGCAGGTGTGAATTAGGGGTCTCATTTGTCCATAATGAAAAAGTAATTGGTAAGTGGGAACTAAGTAGCATTTTTAAGTAAGGAGGCATCAATCTTACCCTTATTGAAAGGTTGGAAAGAAGTCCAACTTGGGGTTTCAGAGAGCAGGGCTGCTTTGGTTTGCTACGAGTACATATCTCTGGGTACAAACTACAAACCTGCCTGACTTAGCACAGGGTCATCAAAAGCAAGGTGCTTGTTTATCCAAATTTTCATTTCCTGCAAGGGTTTACTGAAGTAAGTAACTCTACTCAAAAAGGTCTATGTGTAGTTAATAGTCACTGAAAAAATGTGACCATAATTTGGAAGTTTGTCATTGTCAAGCTCTTCTTAACAAGTTGCTCATCACAGAATGGCTATGTCACATAGGAATTTTTTCAAGAAATTCTCCCAAATTGAAGTCACCATTCACAGTAACACCTAGTGAGCATTCCTGAAAATGTGGGACTGAATGAAAGCTGCATGTTTCCATGGTTTCCATGAAAATGTGGGACCCCTTTCTACTGAAGCCAACTAGCCAGATTGCATATGCTGGGAGGGCTATGGATGAAGTTAGATGAAAAATGCCAATAGGTTCAGATTTAAACTTGGTCTAATCAGAATCTATTTAGAACTGATCTGTAAATGGACTCAGTTCTGATCAGGATTGACCTTGCCTTCATTTCATTAAACCCTATCTGGATTTAGCATCTAGATGGAATTGGACCCACATTTTGACAGAGAACCAATTGGGATGAATTTCTGAAATGGATGTGGCCTAGACAAATTAGATGTTAATGACATGAAATTTGTAATCAAATGTAAATATAATTGAGTTGACATTAGTACAAATTTTGATCAAATCAACTAGAATTGTATACTAATTGTATGTTGATTCTGAACAAAGTGTTATATTTTTAATGTTTATAGTAATATCTGGACCAAAATTACTTTGGGACTGATGTTGTTTAGACAAATTGAGTAAATGATCTGAAAACATGAATCAAAAATAGACAAAACTGAATCAATTTTTTTCAAGATTTGATCAAAATTAGTTAATAACATAATATCAATTATATATTTCTTGTAAAAAGATATAACATCTTTTTAAAAATTAAAAATTGTAATTGCCAATGACCTGGCACAAGGTATTGTGTAAGTGATAAGCCTAATAGTAGTTACCATTCGATTTTATGTTTTTCAAACTCTTGGTCACAAAATGTGGTGTGTAGTTGAATGTTCAAAAGCTTGACACTTATGGAAGGTAAAGCATTAGGGTGAGGGATATTACTTCAAATAGGGCACCTTATTTTGAATTCAACATTTTGGGAACACTCCTCACCTATGGGCTTTAACCATCATAATGCACAAGTTATATGGTGAACATAAACATACCTAGATTAGATGAAGAGGCATAGAAGGAAGGTTCTTACACCTACTTCTTAAAAATGGGAGAGATTTTACACTTAAAAATGTAAGATTTGTCTTAAAGATTGGTCCCACTTTCAAGGAAGCATACATGATTTCCCTTTTCTTTTTTTCCTTCTTTTTTTAAAGAGGGAGATATTCATGGTTGCAATGTAACCTCTCAATACACCAAGAAATTTCTCAAATGTTTGTGTTAAATAATGCTGGCACCCTTCATCACCTCTCATCATCATATATAAAATCAAATTTTGTACTTGCATTACTCCAAGTTATACCATTTGTTTATGCATAATTGTTTGCTATTAAGTTTGGATTAATCTTCTACTTTTTATTTAGGATGTTAGTGACTTAGAAAGCATTTCAGTAATTTTTATTATCAAGAATTATTATCTTTAATTTTGGGGGAGAAGTCTAACTAATCTAGTTAAATTCTAGGGATGGTAGGTAAGAAGTCAATCACCTACCTTCTAAAAGGTGATAGTTGACTAAGTAATTGCTTAGAAGGTGAGAAATAACTTAAAGAGAATTTAGAAGCATTAACTAGTTTAGTGAGATTTCTAGTAGTGTTTTTTTTGTAGTATGGATTTGGGGGAGGATTTAGGGGGTGGGAAGGCCTTTTATTCCATGCCTCTTTCTCCCTTTATTATTATTACTTTTTTCGAAGTGTGTATTTTTGTAATTTTCATATTTTGTCTTATTTTTATTTACTTATTTATTTTATCTATCTCTTTTTCTCTTTGTTTTATTTCTCTTAGGATATTTATTTTTGTATGAAAGGGAAGGGACAACACTCAAATAGGATTAGGAAGGCAATAAACATAGGTGCTTGAGAAATACCTTTCTTTTATCGATTTTCATGAGGTTTTGTTTTCACTACTTTAGTAGAATGGTAAGTTGGTGGGGTAGATGGTGGAAAAGGGACCTAGAAGGTAGGCATCTTTAGGAAAAGTTTATTTACCTCTAAAATATGTATTTTCCACAAAGGATTCCTCTTTTGAATGATTGTCAATGTTGTTCGTTTACGTTAATTCTACAATAGAGCATAATTACCATTTTTTAATTTATTAACTATGTTATGATTGTAACTAACATGTCGCCATATTAAGATTATTCACTTAAAGAGTAGTAGTTAGGATGGGAAGGTTTAGGGTACCATTTAGGAAACATATTTTCTCCTTGTTCATATAAAGCTTGTCATTCTTATGTGAGTAGTTGTAGCATAGTAAGAATGTGAATTAGCATTGTGAGTTTTAACATTACCCTTCCCTGGTGTTAACTTCAAACTAAAGGTGATTACCAAAGGACCTAGTTGGGCACTATGTACATTTGCAATAAATGGTATATTAATCAACATTTAGTTGCAATTGATTTTCATATGCATGGATTCAAGTCATAACAACTCATAATATCAACACAATTTCAACTAAATTGTTACTTCACATCATTGAATCCCTTATATTGCATTGTTGAATCTTTTAATTTGCAATTTTAGTATGTAATTTTATTCCACATAATCAAAACATAATCAATTTAAAATAAATGAATTGAAACATTGCATGTAAATTAAAACTAATCCTTCACTTTAAATGGCCAATTAAACTTTTGACAAATTATTCTTGAAGAACACCATTGTAACTTCAATACAAATCATCTAGTAAAACAAAGCTTGTTAAAAGAAAACCATTCTAGTATGCCAAAAATTTGTAATGATGAATTTTCAAAAAGTAATGAAATATTCAAACAAGTTTTTATTTAAAGGCATTCAAGCTAGAGCATATGTAATTGGTACAAGTGGGATGGAAACATTAGAATCCTTGAGACTATGAGTTATGTAGTATGGAATGGTCTAGCCTTGCCTATTATGTTGCATAATGCACCAAGTGAGCATGTTGAAGGTGAACTAGTTGATGTAGTCAATATAATGGGTAGTGCAAGGCCATTCCATGACATTAAGTTCTGGGATGGCAGATTCAACAATTTAAAAGAAATTCATGTTCAACAAACATGCTTTGGTCACCATTCCGAGTGTAGTATGATCATCATAGGATAATTATGTCATATAATGTGGTCAAGAAAATTGACATAATCTGCCACCCCAGACCTTAATGAAAACATCACTGGTTTAATTCATCAAGCAAATTAAAGTTTGTTGAATTTGTGAATGAATGTTGAACCCTCTTATTACAGTGTGGAACAAGCCCTTGTAGACTTGTTGCACATTATGGAATGCCACATGCCTCAATAGGCATTCCAAGATGGAATGGGCCCAATCTCACCGATAAGGATAATTGTTTTATGAGACTTCAAAAAGTGATTATGGATACAACCAATCAGCGTCTTATTTTTTTCTCACAAATTTGTGATGTAGCCAAGGTGGCGACCATCCACATGCTGATTTTACCAAATCTGACCATTAAAAAAAATGAAATGAAAAATTCAAAACATCCTTATACATTTTTGGCTACATACTTGACACCATGTATAAAAATCTGGTTTTTTTTCTAGATTGAAAAAAGATTAACTTAGCAAAAATTTCCCCAAAAAAACATCAAAATTTTGCTAGAAATTTTCGGAAAAATTCCAATAATGCAAAATTTTGCAAGGAAACAAAAAAAACCAGGCCAGTACCCACCCTCTTAGGAAGGGATATTAGCCAAGGCCAAAAATGGTGACAAACACTTTTAAGAATTATTTTTTGGGTGAGGGGCCAATCAAAGTGGCTACTTGCGAAAAAAAAAGCCTTTTAGTGTGCATTTCTCAACTAATTAATACAACCAACAACAATAGGTATTCAACAAGGTTTAATTTAGTGTAGATTAGTCAAATAAGTCAAATTTATGCTCAAAAAAATTTACAAAAATTCCCAATTACCCAACAAGGTTTAATTTAGTCTAGATTAGTCTAATGAGTCAAATTTACACTAGAAAAAAACTCAAAAAAACTCCCTATTACTCAACAAGGTTTATTTAAGTCTATATTAGTTTAATAAGTCAAATTTACACTAGGAAAAAAACTCAATAAAGTTCCCAACTACTCAACAAGGTTTATTTTGGTCTAGATTAGTAAAATAAGTCAAATTTACACTAGGAAAAAACTCAAAAAAGTTCCCAACTACTCAACAAGGTCAAATTTAGTCTAATAAGTCCATTTTACACTAGAAAAAAATTCAAAAAAATTGACAATTACTCAACAAAGTTTAATTTAGTCTAGATTAGTCTAATATATCCAATTTACACTCGAAAAAAGAGTAACTAAAATTCCCAATTACTCAACAATATCTAACTTAGTTTAGAATAAGTTCAAATTTACACTAACAAAAAAATAAAATAAAATTCCCAACTACTCAACAAGGTCAAATTTAGTCTAATAAGTCCAATTTACACTAGAAAAAAATAAATAAAATCCCAATTATCCAAAAGGTCTAGTTTAGTCTAATAAGTCCAATTTCCACCAGAAAAAAATTCAAAAAACAATCCCAATTCCGTTGTGATTAAAAACGACAAAGTTGGTCCCCAAAATAAAAAAAACACAACACTGACTTGGTCTGCTACTCCAAATAGAAAACCATTGCAGTATATAAGACAAATTAACCGAAAGAAGAGGGGACTTCGGGGCCATGCTACAGAGTACAGTCTGAGCAGTGAGAGTGAGAGAGTTACATGGAGGGTCTCTGTGCCTGCAAAAGAAAGAAACCTTGCTAGGTCCACCAGCTAAGGTGTTGATATGGTCCTTTGGCCCACTTGTTGCACACTTAGGTCCCTTAGGCCCCACTTGTTGCACACTTAGGTCCCTTTGGCCCCACTTGTTGCATACTTAGGTCCCTTTGGCCCCACTTGTTGCATGCTGGGGGCGACAAACAAATAATGGAACCCCAAAAAACCAACATCTTTGTAACAGAAGACTTCATCACAGAAGACCCCACCGGTGCCCGATAAAGGATGAATGGTAAGTGGTCAAGAAACGGTTTTCTGTTGGGTTTCAGTTACCTAGCTAACCATGGTGGTTAAGCTCAGTTGCTTTTTGTTTTTTCTACCTACCTACCTACCTACTAACAACCCCACAAGCAGGTTGGTCTTAGGTAGGTAGGAAAAACGGTCCTTACCTAATAGTTACCTATTTTCCTCACCTATCTGTGTATATACAAGACCTATTTCCTACAGAATTGGTTACCAAGGTGAAACCAAAGATTAACTCAGTTAAGGTTCATCCAACAAAGTCTGGGTAATAAGGGGCATCCAGTGGATGATGCATTGATGGGGGACTGGTTCACTTTGGCCTTGAAAAGGCAGAAATACTTATTTTCATTCACTATCTTCTGACTATGTACAGAAAAGGGTGTTTTGAAAGCAGACATTTTGGTTCCCACTTTGGGCCATGTGGGGTTGAGGGGGTTTTGGCAGCAATTGTGTACTCAATTATGAATGAATCTAATTTGGTTTTGCTTTCTTCTTGGTTCATTTTTCCTTTATTTTATTTCTCCCTTCGCCTGCAATTTTGTACTTTTCTGTGTGCAAAATACTTCATCCACCACATGGATGATGTGTCCAGTAGTAATAATAGAGTCCTTTTCAGTTTGCTTAAACCAAAAATTTCAGCCTTTTTTGGGGTGGGGGGCTTTGGCTTGATGTTGGGGGTTGTTGTTGTTCCCAAAAGAAAAAAGTTACTAAAACTTAAAATATAATTGTGAGGTGGGGGTGTTGGGGGGATCTTTCTCCTTTCCTCAAGAGTAAAAAACAAGAGGGGACCGTGCTCAAGAATGAAATTCATCTCCCTTGTTGGGTCACCAATTCCCTAAGTAATAATAGGGACATACAATCGTCTCTCGCTTTTGCAATTGAGATTGAAAATTTTCATATGGAGCATCCCCAATGGTGGTAGGTATACCCAAATTTTGTATAATTTTTGTTATAGGGGAAGTCCTCAACCCGAGGGACTTTGGGGAATGAGGTCATGCCTACAAGGGTGGTAGGCTGAAATCCTGGAAGTCCCCTTGGATGAGGACTTCCCCTGTATATAAAATCCATGGAAATTTTTTCTTGGAATTTGGACCTTATGGTAATTCATAGGGATTTTATGACAAATCTGGAGCACATTAGGGCCCTCCTAGGGGTGTAACGGGGAAGGCATGCCAAGCCTTCATTCTGCATCAGGACCCACCCTAGAATGCATTTGAAAACATTTCCTAAGGTTTTATGCAAATGGAGATTGAGAAGCATTTAACTAGTTAAGCTGATTTACTGCTTGTGTCCCTAGAGAATAATAAGTAAGAAGCTTCGAGAATAAACTACCCCATCAAAGAAGTCACAGTCTCTCTCTCTCTCCAGGGTACCTAGTCCTCCATGGTACATTCCAATTTCCAAATGAAAGAAAGAACTACTTAGAGGATAAGCATGAGCCTGCTTGTACAGTCAGATTGCACACAATAATGACCCACAATTGCCAAACAAAGGGCAAAACAATATGGCAAAAAGAAAAAGATACAAACCTTGCAACCAATCATCTGAAACCTAATGACACCACAACAACAACTAATGACAACATGAGTGTACCCCCCTCATCCACAATATCATTAACAAATTGTGCAACAAATTGGAACTAGGCACAATACTAGGCACAATAGAACATGGCAGAAGCACAGAACAGTGGGCCACAAATTAAAATGGAAAAAAGGCACAAGGAAAAAACATGCTTGAACTTGATGCTCTCAATGCAAAAAGGCCCCCGAAAAAAAAAATGCTCTCGTGAATTAACCATATGCTGTCTCAGCACCGAAGTGTGTACTGGTGAAGAAGCTCAATCCATGGGTGGCAGAGGGGGAGGTGCTGGGACGGGCTGGGCCATTCCCATAATAAAAAGGGGACTAAGACAATGTGGGCTCACATTTTTCGAATGTCCCCCACCTTTGGGGAGCTTTACCCATTGTCAAGCACAAGACAAAGGTCATTACGGGAAGGTAAATGTGAATACACACACATATATATTATACCCGTTGTGTAAAATAGTCTAAATGGAAATGATTTACACTTACATTATCAAAAGCTTGAAATTTATATTAATTACCTTATGCTTATTTACACTTACCCAGTTTTACACGACTTAAAATGTATTCAGAAAATTTTACATTTATATTTATCAAGATTATGCATTTTCACTTACAAGATGGGTATGTCTACAATACAAAACACTATCATAACTTATAATGTTAGTTTGGCTTGTTAGCCCAAGTGTGAACTTGTTACACGACTAATTTCTCTTCCCAGAGATGGTTCTTGTTATCTGCATTTATCCAGAGCCTATGGCTTCAAGCTGATCACCAAATGATTCTTGTTCTCATATATGCATGTATATATGCCATTTGCTAAAATAACAATCTCTTCCAAGCCAAGTTACTCCTCTTCCTTTACCCACCTAGATGAAAAGCACCTACATGAAAAGGCAGGTCCTTTCCAATCATTTTTTCAAATACCTTTGCAAAATCTTCAGCTCTTTTGCCATTATCTTTTTCTCACATATTATTTTCCCTTTCAAAGTGAAGCTTAAAGTTTAAATTATTTAATTATTTATATACATTTCATAAATCTAGAGCTTTTTCTCTCAGAATGAAAGTTGGTGGCATGGTTTTATTATTATTAATTTCCCCCACTTTTGTGATGTAGCTACATTGGCCAACAACCACATGAGGATCTAGCCATATTTGGCTATAGGATAGTAATTTTGTTTTTGGTAATCCTACTGTTGTTTGGTTGTAGGAGGAGTAAGCACTCTAAATTTGGTGAACCTCATCCAAAAATCTTGTTTTTTTGGCGAATTATTATTATTATTTTTCAAAAAAAACCCTTTGTAGCACTCGTAGCCCAAAAAATTGTTTTTCCATTTTGAGCAAAAATTTGCACAAAAAGATTTGGTTGGTAACTTGGTTGCCAGCAGAAAAAACATAGAAAAGAGGGTTAGAAAAGAAAAAGGAGTAAGCTTAATATCCCTCCTCATTTCTAAGAGGGAATTAGCCTTTTTTTTACTGGCAACATTTCATCAAAAAACAGAATTAAATTTAAGTAAAATTCCAAAATGAAGTTATTTTGGAAGGGTTCAATAGCCAAAAATGAGGAAAAGAAAAATTGCCAGATTTTTATATTTCATTTCCAGGGTGTAGACATAAACATAACATGTTGATTAAAGACTTGTATTTCATATCAAGTTTATAGTCAGATTTGGCTATATCTTCCTAGGGATGAACTCATTTTTTTAATGTCTTTCTATGATGATCACCATTTTGGCTATATTAAAAAATTCCCAAAAAACCATTAAGAGGGATACCTATTATAGGTAGGAGATGCCCTCTAAATATATATAGGAAATTTCTGAGAGTACTTTACTTATTATTAGGTGAGGATTAATGTGTAGTGTAATGCCTAAGGCTGCAAGCTTTATGGAATTCAGCATGGGCCCGATTTCAATAAAGCCCATATGGCCAATAAAAGCATTGGCCAGATATTTATTTTTATTTTATTCCCATGATACCCGGAAGATACCCGCTAGGTATCATGGGCAAAAGAGAAAGAAAGAACAGATTCCAAAATGCGAAAAACACGAAACTATTTATTTCATTTTTCCAAAATGCCCGGCGTTTGCGGAGGAAAAATTCCCAGGCAGTAAGTTGCCCTCCAACTACGCCACAAAAATCAGCCTGCTGCTTTACAACCTCCCTGCCCATGTGAGTGACGCTTGGCAGCTTCAAGGAAAACCCAGGTAAATAAGAGGGGGTTGGCAAAAAAGGAAAACAAAAAGAAAAAAAAGAAAAAAAAAGAAAAAAGAAGGAATACCTATTAAAAAAAGGAAAGTAACTGGAAGGTGTTGAAAATCGATGAAAATAAAATACTTAATAATTTTTGTGATGACATTTTGTGTTGGATTTGATTTGTTTTTCTTTGGCTGCTTCCTAATATCAGCCTTTTTTCTATTGGCGGAATTTCGCCAAAAAGAGAAATTCAAAATGTGAAGAAAAGAGCGATTTTTTAAACCTTCAATCGCCAGAAGTGAGAAAAAAATCGTAGTAATCGCCAATTTCTATACTTGGTTTTCATTGGGTAGCCGAAATGTAGAAGGATAATTAAAGATCTCTCCTAGGGGTGATAGCCACCGTGGCTATAAACGAAAATTCCTAAAAAAACACACTACTTCCTATCAGCGTTTTTCCTTCCTGGCTAAATTTAGCCAGTTGGGGTTTTTTTCCGCCCTCAAAATGGCTAAATTTTTATTTATTTTTTGTTTTCAAGTAGCCAGAGTTTTACAATATTTTTTTGGAAACATCGCCAGATTGGTCTATTTTGTTCTAGCATGCAGCCAAAAATGTGAAGGATTCTTAAAAGTTTTTACTGGCATACCTGGTTAATAGCCGAATTTGGCCAAATCTTCTTGTGGATGATCGCCAGTTTGGCTACAACACAAAATTGAAAAAATAAAATCCTGCAAGTTCGTATCTTTTCTTTCTTTCTTTCTTTTAATTTAACGTCAATATCAGTGTTTCTTTTTCATATTTGTGAAGTCAAAATTTTGGCTAAATCTGCTCCATAAATAGCAAAATTGGTCGAAATTACACTAGAAAAACACAAATTTCCAAAATTTCCCAAATTTTAATGTCGAAATGAAGCGAAAATTCGCTCCAAAAAAACAACACTGGTTCGTATCATTATCATCATTAACTAATTAATTAATTAATATTTCTCACTGTCTCTCCCCCCACTTTTGCCGGGTGGTGGCAATTCGTCGTCGTTCGTAGCGTAAGTTCCTCGACTCGGCGTGCAAAGCTCAAAATGTGACAAATACACTCCACAAATGCTCAACAATAGAAAAGCGAAAGAAGAAGAAGAAGATGGAGAACTGAGAACTGCGTTGTTAGATAATCGAAAAGTTTTGCCGTTTCTCGCGCTTCTCATGGCCGTGTTTTTAGCTTGAGAAAGAGTGACTCCGTCTCTTCGTCATCATCATCGTGCCTTCTTTTACAAGCTACGGCTCTAGGGTTTGTTTTCTTGTTTGTTAGTTATAGATGCCTGTGTTGCCTTGGTTTTGGTGAAGGAGGTGCGAGGAGTGTTGGAGAGAGCCGACGACGGTCTGGAGCACATCTGTTGATGTTTTGTTTTTCTTCTTCTTCTGATTCTGTTGCTGCTGCTGTGAGCTCTGGTGTTTAGGACAGAGGAATAAGAAGAAGGGAAAAAAGAAGAAGAAGATCATAGGCTTTTCATAAGTGCGTTGGAGTTTGCGTGGGGGAAACGGGGGCTGTGTTTTTGTTTTTCCTCCCTCCGAGGAGCTTTCGAATGTGCGCAGGGTTAAGATGGATGTTGTGTTGCTAATGGGCTTTTGAGAGGCGCTTCGATGTAATTGCAGAGCTTCACAGCTGTTTAGCTTTGCTTACAGCTGCCTTTTGTTGTTTTATTTGTTGTGTGTAGAGATATATGTATATATTTGTAAAATAGTTATGGCATTTCTGATGCTCGTGTAGATGCAGAAATCCCCGCCTGTTTCGTGTTGGAGGGAGGGATCGGATCTTGCTTGTCTTGTGGTTTTGGAACGACTTTTTGTGTCAGAGAGAGAGATCGGTAGTTTTTTCGTCGATTTTGCTACTTGATTGATGTACTTGTAGTTTCTTACTTGAAGAATCGCTCTGGTGCTCTGGCGTCACACTGGCTGGTTATGTATTCTTGCGAGATAGATGTATACGTCTAAAGTAGGAGGAGCAGGAGTTTGTTGCGGCGTTGTCGTGTGCGAAAGTTGAGGAAAGATTTCGAAAGACGAAAATAGATGTTGTAGCATGAGAGATCGGGAGGCCGCGGAAGCAGATCGGGTTTCTGTTGTACAAAAACTGATGTTTACATTTCGAAAGTCGAGAACAAATTTCGGAAGAAGTTTATTTACGAGGAGAATAGAAGTTGTAGAATGAGAGATCGGGAAGCCGCGGAAGAAGCAGATCTGGGTTTTGTTGTACAGTAAGTGTCGTTGTGTGCGAAAGTTGAAATATTCGGAAGATCATCTTTGACGACAATGGATGTTGTAGCATGAGAGGTGGGGAGGCCGCGGAAGCAGCAGCAGCAGATCGGGGTTTTGTTGTTGTACAGAAGAAGTGTCGTTGTTTACACAGCGTTGTAGATAGTTGCAGCAATGGCGGCGACAGGACTTGTGTTGAACCCTGCGGAACCGATCACGTTCCGCACTCGGATGATGCTTCCCGCAGTGGAAGCGATCCAAATCTACCTTGCAACTCTCGGCGCCAACAACAGTGTGATGCCTATGAGAGTGCTGAGCTCCGAAACGATCGCATCCGTGAAGCTGCGGATCCAGGCGTACAGAGGCTTCTACACAAAACAACAAAGACTCGTCTACAGAGGTCGCGAACTCACCCGGGATGACTGTTTTGTGAAAGACTACGGTGTGTGCAACGGCGAAGTTGTGCACCTTGTGTTGCGCCTGTCCGATTTGGTGGATGTGACTGTGAAGACTGCAGACGGCAGACAGTTTTTTAAAGTCGAACGGATCAGGAATGTGAGAGACTTGAAACAGCGCATAGCAGCAAGCAAAGGAGGAGACTCCCATTCTCCCCTGGATCATCATCCGCAGCAGCAGCAACTGATTTTCCGTGGAAAGACTGTGGAAGACAACAAGAGACTGAGCTCCAATGACATTTGTCTTCAAGATGGCATGCTTGTTCATCTCTTGGTGCCCAAGTCTGCGAAGGTTCGCTCACGAGCTCTGCGGAAGGGTGTGGAGCTTTCAGTAGATGTAGTAGAGGATGTTGGGTTTTTCGAGGGTGGGTTTGTGGAGGATGAGCAGGGTTCTGAAGTTCTGCCCTATTCGACATCCGCATTGTTGGCCTTGGTTTCCTCTGAGATTCAGCTCAACAGGAGTAATGTTTTGGAGCCGGCGATTGGCGTTTTGAGGTATGATGTTCCAGATGTTCTAGCAGATTTACTGGCCCGAGCTAGAGCTGGTCTTCATAGTGGGAAGTCTCCTATGTTGTCATCAGATGGATCCGGAGGTGCTTATTTTTTGAAGTGTGAGTATGGGAAAGAGAATGTTGCCATATTCAAGCCGGTTGATGAGGAGCCTCTGGCCATGAATAATCCACGTGGCCTTTGTGATGCTTCAAGAGGTGAAGGCCTTAAGAAAGGTACAAGAATTGGTGAAGGTGCCTTCAGGGAAGTCGCTGCATACATTTTGGATCACCCTGTTGAAGGACGACGATCGACTCTGGGAAAGAATCTGCAAGGGTTAGCAGGTGTTCCTCCAACCATGATGGTGCGCTGCTCTCACAAGGCCTTCCACTATTCTTCAGATGACAGCTGGAAATTCCCCAGGAAGCCAAAGCTTGGCTCTTTGCAGCAGTTTGTGCCTGCATTCAGCAACTGTGAAGACATGGGTCCTGCTAACTTTCCTGTAGATGAGGTGCATAAGATTGCTGTTCTTGACATGAGACTTGCTAACACTGATCGCAATGGGAGTAACATCCTTGCTTGCCTAGACACTAACAACTCCATCAAGCTTGTCCCAATTGACCATGGGTACTGCCTGCCAGAAAAGGTGAGAAATTCCCACATCTGAACAATGTGACAAAGATATCTAGTTGTTGTGATTATTGTGAACAAGATGGATTTGAAAAAGATGCATTCTTGTTCATTTACCTCATGCTGTTTGATTTTGCATTTTCTGGACAAACTTTCATTTTGCACTTGGTTTTGCCATGCAACTTTCTTCTTCCTCCTCTGATGTGTGTAACGCTATCTTTGCAGTTTGAAGATTGCACTTTTGAGTGGCTATACTGGCCTCAAGCACATGCTCCATTCAAGGAATCCACTTTGAAGTACATTGCATCACTGGATGCAGAGCAGGATATTGCACTTCTGAGGGAACATGGTTGGTCATTACGTTCTGCATGTGCATGGGTGTTCCGTATCTCAACCATGCTATTGAAGAAAGGTGCAGCAGCAGGTTTAACACCTTTTGAAGTTGGATCCATGATGTGTCGGAAAACACTCGACAAAAAGTCACCCATCGAGTTGATGCTTGAGGAAGCTGAGGAGAAGATGCTACCCGCTTCGAATGAGCAATCCTTCATGGTTGTGCTGGCTAAAGTCATGGACTCATATGTTAAGAAGGCTAAAAGTGAGTAAGGATTTGTATTTGTTGTGCATAGGTCGTACAGTGAACAGTTGTATTAATGGGGGGTAGATAGTAGCTCTTTGCCAAGAACATATTAGCATTTTTAATTCTTCTGTTGTCAATGAATATGTGCATTCCTCTATTTTGGATTCTGGACGTTATTTTGTTTTGCCTCCAGGATCTGTATCTACAAACCCTTATCAACAGATTTTGGACAGAACCTTTGTCCTCTCTCGTACGATCTTCCCAATTTCTAGCTAGTTGTCTAAATGACTAGAACTTGGATTTTCCTGGTGGCTACTTGCAAACATGGTCATGAGATACCGATATATGTGAATCTATTCTCGACTTATGAATTGCTGTGTAAAACACATCATTGTACTTGATTTGATGAGTTCTCTTTGAAGCCAAGCATTGATTTTCTCTTGGCCATTTATGTCTCTGTGGTGTTTCAAGTTCCTTGTGCATGGCTGGCAAACACTTCTGTCAAGAACTTTTAGCATTGTGTCTGTTGTGTTCAAAGGTGGTGAGAGGTTCATGATCTTGGGAGGGGGTTGCTGTCTGGCTTCTGGATGCAGATAGGATTCTTCCTTGTTTTCACAGCTTGACATGTGAAACATGGTTTGTTATGTGGTAGTGGGGATGTAAACTAGAATTAGCGGAGATGCTCGTCTTGGCATGTATATATCTCATGTCTCTTTTTGATCATTTCAATTGAAGAGTTTCACAGGTAGTGACAGTTGATCAGGAGACTATTGCTATGTCTGGCAGAGCTTTTGAAACTGAATGCTTGTTTGGAATGGAACTTTGCTGCTTCCAGGTGCACAATTAACTGAGATCTGATGTTTCTTGATGTGCTTACTATGTCCAAAATTTATAACATGATGTCAGGTAGTTGTCAGCTATGAAGTTGCATGCTTTTCAACAAATTCTGTTCATGCAGGCGGGAGAGAACTTGTGCAAGGACTTGTTTTTGTCAGAGGTGGATAAAGGAAATCTGTGGCTGAGCTTGGTTATGGGTATGGGATGCAAAGCTTTCAGTGTGCTCATCAGAGTGGTTCTTGTGAGTGTTTTCATAACTGCAATGGTGTAGAAAGGAAAATGGTAATATGCTGTTTTGTACCTAATGCATGTAATGTCAAATCTCTAGCCTGCAAAGAGCTGTTTTCTATATTGTGTAATCACAAGTAGTGCCTATGGAAGTCTTGTCTTTTTTATTTGGGGATTTCAAATCATGCTTATGACCGAGAGAGTGCAGTTGTGTTCTCATGTCTTGGATTTTTAGTTTAGGCTTGGATTCCTGCTGTTTGGGTGAGCTTGATTTTGGAACATGAAACACTATGTTACCAACTATACAGGTAGTTGTTTGTTCAGGACTTAATTGTGTACAAGTTTGAGGCTGCATAATGTTCGGTGCTAGGTAGGACATGACACTTTTCTGCATATAATCTTTGATTATGAACTTCAAAATTCTGCCTCAGGGTTAATTATAAGCTTTAATAGCTGCATCATGTACAGGATCATCTTGATGTTATAATCCCATGTAGGTTTGACAATAAGCCCTGCTGCAGAATACTTCATGCTCTGTAATTACTGTATATCTATGGGTGAGATTGGTCACTATGACATGATTTCCAGTATTGAAATTACATTTGGATGGGAGGAAAGGACAGTCTACTTCTGGAACCATTTGTGATAACAGTACAGAACTGGAACAATCTTTAACAGGGTGATACAAAATAGTCATGGTAAATGAATGAAATCCGCTCCAAAATGGAGAAGTCTTCAGACATGGACTCTCAGGCATGGAGTCACTTATATCACATACATTTGAAGGGTGATTTGTACATTTAGTACAGGCTAGCAAAATCATATCAAAACTGTTGGTGATTATACATCAATGGAAATTAGAGAAAGGGGAGTGCCATTCATAAGGGTTAGTGCCAAAAGGATAATAGTAACTTCCAGGGAAGTTTCTTGGAATCACTTACAAGACTCCATATGAAAGCATTCCCAAGAGTTCAGATGCTGAACTTCTGAAAAGAAATTTCTCTTTATTGAGCAACCCTCTTGTCCTCTTTAATAACAGAATCTTTAGAGGGTAGGAGCCTAATGACTACTGTGAACTGATGTTGTGTTCATTTCCTCTTTACTGCTGGGTTTCACAAGCATCTGCAGAATGACCACTGCAAAACTGGACAATTTGAATTAATGTCTAGGTTATCTTTTTTGTTAATTTGCAACAATTTTAAAACTCTGGTGGTGATTATCTCTTTCCTAAAACCAGCCATTTGCAATCAAAGTCCCAATATCTGAAACAACAATACAATGCCTTGGTGCTCTAAGAAATCTGCAGTTTCCAGGGCAGTACATTACATCTGCCAGCGACATCCTTGTAAATTGTCAGGACATATCTTTCAGTCCAAAGTCTTCCATCTATGTTTCAACACTCATCAGTGCACCTGCATCCTTCAACAAAGGCAACAATGATCCATTTCCATGTGCTGCAACTATATCCACACACACACACACACAAGTCCATTGCAAATGACTACTATTCAGATTCAAGGAATACAAACTGCTTTCCCTCATTTGCAGTTTACCACAAACAACAGTAGTACAATAATTCTGGTGAGTTTGTTCCCACAAAACAAACACAATGTACAGGCCATGTACAACATGGAGATGACACAACAATGTGTTTGTCATTATTATCCTTTCAATGAGTCTAAGGGTACTACTAACCATCACAACCTCCAAGGTGTTTGCCCTTGATGAAGATATTGGGTACAAGTGTGCTGTTTTGAGATTTCTACTAGAGCTGCCTGCATTGCACCTCCATCATCTGCATCACCAACAGATAGATAGAACATAATTAGCACTAGTGTGCATGATGATGTTACATCCAATCACAGCCCTCTTACCGATTTCCAAGTCTTTCAATCAAAAGCACCACAAGAAAGTCCACTCACATCTAAACCCTAAACCCTTAACCCACAGGGAAAGAACTTAGACTCTAGAATTGAAGATAAAACAGCTTTACAAAAATGGGTATGATCACTACAAGCTTCTCAGTTCATATCTTACACTCGAAACAGGGGCTGTGGAGATTATCAAGAGCAAAAAACTAACTTACTTTCATTGTTGAGCTCAATAATTTTGCCTGTGGCACCCAAGCTCTTCAACAACTGCTTCACTCGTGCACAATAGGGACAGTATGTCTTACTGTTCTTACACGCACCAAAAAAACACCATCATCATCATCAGATCCCCTTCCTTCCTGATCACTTTTCCCAAATTTTCCACCTCCTTCCTTGATCTCCAAGGTTTAGGGTTTAGGGTTTTAAGGCTATTGCTATGGCATGAACGATTGTTGGGCAAAGATCATCTCTATTAATGATCTCACTCGCAATCATGAAACTCAAACATAGTGGTACTAAATCTTGAACACTCCAGTAATCCAGCAGAAGTATGAAGGTATTACATACCTGAAAACAATCAGAGGATTTTCCTGAATCAACTGCTGTACCTTAGCGACAACAGCCATGGCTCTCTCTCTTCGGTGATCATTCTCTTCTTCACAGCCATGATTCCTCCTGCTGTTCAGTTTCTATCAAAGATCTTCAACATTGGGTTCTACAAAAATCATCCACTTCGTAGCCAAGATTTGTCTGGAGGGTTAAAGCCCTCAACGAGTAGGTTTTATTGGCCTTGCCTACCAAGGCAGGGATATTGTGTTTAGATTCATTATAGAGTATAGTAGCTTAAGGGATTTTGGCCCCTAGGTAATAATAATAGGTCTATTTTTGTATGAGGATTTTTGAAAGATGATATTTTGGCTTGTGTTGAAACTTGAGATTAGTTATAGAGTTTATAATATCTTGAAGGATTTTGGTTTCTTTTAGAGGGTTTTTGAAAGATTGTATTTTCGCATGGTGAAATATAAATATTTGAGTTTCCATAATTCTTCTTTTGCCTTAAGATAATACTTTTTAATGTAAATGGCAAGACCACAGTGTGACACATCCCTTGTTAGTTCTAATTCTGATGTGAATCAATAGTTCAGGGTAAACCCTACTTGGCATGTTCCATACTACCATCAAGGTGAATTTCAAACTCTGGTTAGTACAATAAAGTAAACCTCGAAAGAAAAAGGATTCAGCATCAAAAGTTTGCAGTTTTCTCATAAAAGGGCTGAACTCAAGGTGAGATCAAAACCTAACACTGGAAAAGAAAACACTAGCATAATAAACATGACCTAAAACTTTCTTTCCCCAATGTTGGTGATACTATAAAATTTAACTTCGGTTTTATATTTGCCTTCATTGCTAAATTACCTTTCATTGATGTTGTCACTATTGTTATAACTATTTAACAAATGTTTTGAATGGAGTGTAATAAATATTATAATTCAACATGCAAAACCCAATATAAGTGAATTTACTCACTTTGCAAAAAAATTCAACATTTAGTGATGAAATGAGATTTCAAGATGATAAAAGGGCCAAAAGATAGGGTTATATTAAAAAATGACTTTTATCATGTAATATAAATAATCACATTAGTATGCTAACACATATTTTAGTAGGTACTTAGTTCACCACCCTTGGGCTTTACCTGACACAAAAAAATGATTGAAAAGAGAGAAAAAGCCTAAAAGACAAAAGAAGGTTGGGCCCCAAAAAAAGGACAAAAGAGAGAGAGAGAGAGAGAGAGAGAGAGAGAGTAATGAGGGAGGAGGTCCAGTTCTAAACGGACCTGGTTCAAAGTGGGCGAATATAGGACCCGAGTTCCGCAAAATGGGTCCAAATTCAGCGACACAGAAAAAGCGACACAGGGGCTCAGACTTTTTGCTTTCTTCACTGCAAAGTGTCCGTTTTCGAAGTCTTGGGCGAAAGTTTTGCGACTGTTTACGACCTCAAGATTCTTCGTTTCTCACCTTCACGTTGCAGCATTGTGGTTGCCGGTCGATGTTGGTGATCTTCCCCTTGTCACACGGAAAAGCAAAATCTTTTGAGCCATTCTTGGTCTCATTTGGAGGCAATTAGGTCACAGAGAGAGAGAGAGAGAGAGAGAGAGAGAGAGAGAGAGCTCATCACATTCTTGTTGGTTGGTTAGTTGGGTGGTAGTTGTTGTTGTGTTTTTTTTCATTTTTTGGGTAGTGATTCTTTTAAAGGATTATAAACGTGATTTGGAACTTTGGGGCTCTTTTTTGGGGATTTGAGCTCTTGGGTCGGGGGAAGAGGAGGAGGAGGAAGAAGAGTTGG
>Ga0209208_10001438_pt1 | contig 33565 bp, 13 predicted proteins | sample S1TSphfallax_3_FD_187694 | JGI IMG/M metagenome (GOLD analysis project Ga0209208, IMG submission 187694) | Host-associated microbial communities from peat moss isolated from Minnesota, USA - S1T2_Fd - Sphagnum fallax MG (SPAdes) (version 2) | ecosystem: Host-associated > Plants > Peat moss >...
AAATTAAAAAAAAAAAGGGTGGGGGCAGGTTTTGCACCTTGTCCTTCAGCAACATTGAGTCTGATTTCACATTGAACTTTGTTGCACCTATTCAATGCTTGCTACACTACCGTGCAAAGGCATCCTTTGAGCTCTCCAAGAATCTGTTACAAGTAAGTTAATAGACTCCAACTTCGATGACGTTCCAACACATTGCTACAAACTTTGGAACATCCCATAATTATTGTCACCTTCCCAAAAGGAACCAACAAATGCTAAAAATTTGTACTTCTTGAAAGATGGAAGAGCTTTTGTGTTCCTCATCTCCAGAAATAGCCAACTTGTGAATCCGCGATCAGCATACCCTTCAAATTATGTTCAACACAAAATAATTCACAAAAGTCTCACCAAAAAATTGAGAAAATTTTATTGATATTTGATGAGAATGGAACACCAACTTGTGAAAAAAACATTTATTGTCCCAACCATTGGGTTACTAAGCCGCTCATGAGCTTTGTCCAGGGTGTTAGTTTGTTGGCCTTGCCTACCAAGGCAAGGATATTGTATTTAGATCCATTATAGAGTATAGTAGCTTAAGGGATTTTGGCTCCTAGGTAGTAGGTCTATTTTTATATGAGGATTTTTGAAAGATGATATTTTGGCTTGTGTTGAAACTTGAGATTAGTTATAGAGTTATAATATCTTGAAGGATTTTGGTTTCTTTTAGAGGATTTTTTTTGAAGATTATATTGGTGCATGGTGAAATATTTCAACCTAAACCTGGGGCAAGATGTTTTGCTCTGATCTAATTTTTTAAAAATAAAAAACTTGCAGTGTTATGGTAGATGGAAGTAGGCTATTGATAATTAAATTTAGCAAACTTTTGAAACCACAAAATTGGAAAAATTGTAAGATGTTGTAAGAAGATAAAAGATTTCATCAAGTATAAATTCTCTATATAATTAACTATGAGTATGGTGTGGATAATCATGTATTGCATAATTGTGTTTAAACTGTTATAACTTATGACAGAGGATTGATTATTGCTCTGTGGATGCATCTGATGGGACATTGGTCATCTTTTGGGTTTATGGTTGTATTTCATGTTGTTGAAGTCAATATTTAGTACTGATGTGTCTTTGTTGTTGTGCTCAGCATCTTGACTACTTTTACTGAATCCCAAGTTTTAGGTGGAAAGGAAAGAGAGTGGTTTGCAAGTAAATAGATTGTAAGTGGTTGTTGAAATTATAGGGAGCTTACAACCAGAACATGCCCTCAATGGTGGGGATCCTTATCCTCAATAAAAACCAATTTCAGAATATCTAATCTGGAGCTGAATTTTGACTTGCATTTATGAGTGGAACTAGAACCAAAATCAAGATGGATAGTTCAAATTTAGTTTTAAGAGCCAGTTCTTTCATAAAATTAAATAACTGGCCAACACTGGTGTGAACCTTGTGAAGGAGCAATGTAGCTCCCCACCTGTGGGTCCACTACCCGCTTCATGAATTTTTGAAAAAATGAAGGGTGTTAAGTGTAGGGTAAAGTACTAGGGTGGGGGCATTCTCAAAATAAGGAGCCTGGGATGAGGCGATAGTTAAGTCTAGCCCCCGCATCTGGGGAATGTCCCCCACCCATGGGCAAAATTTTATGAACCAAACCTATGTAGATCACAAGGCATATGAATAGGAGGGTTCTTATGCCTACTCCTCAATAGCGGGAGGGTTATGCCTACTACTCAATAGTGGGAGGGTTCTTACACCTTTAAGTAGGCATAACTTCCCTCCCACCCTTGAGGAGTAGGCATAGTATCCCTCCCAACAATTTTTAGGAGGGAAGTTCATGGATATAAGGTGCCCTCCAAACATACACTACAAATTTCCTCAGAGTAAGTTACTTTCCCAACCTGATGACTGCATTACACTATGTGAACACAGGCTGATGGAGCTCCGGGCAGGTTCAAAGGAATAATAAGCACACACCCAAATCTCAAAAGACAAAAATAACTTGCAAATTCTTCATGAGTATGGTAAAGGGATATCTGCCTAATTAAGTAGGTGTCTTCACACCTATTTCAAGCTGAAGGCCCAGCTACCTTGTCTAACTAACTTTAACTCCTAGGCCTTGATGGCCATGAAAATCAAAAAAAGTTCTGCATTTTGCAGATTCACAGGGAAAAAAAAAGTACGAGCCTCACGTTGTAAACCGTATCTAAGTTTTTTCCAGAATCTAAAGTTGTACCTTGGGATGATCTAGGCTCTGTTGTGCTGCTGCTACTAGCTGTGGTTGCAAAGACGTACCATCTCTTTATTGTTCAATATAATTTGTGTGTCCAGCTTCATCACTGGAAAATATGCTGTCAAGGTCTGATTTTATGCCGGTCTGCCAAGGTCATTCACTAGATATCACCAACTCTATCTACCAGTGCATCATCAAACAATTTCATACTTAGATTGTGATCAGTCTGTCCAGGTGAGATGTTTTTCCTTCCTGCTTCCGCCCATGCAGGCAAAGGGTTATGTGGTTTTTCTCTCTGCCAATTTGACTTGTCTTGCAGCATACATAAAGCTGCAATCACACTTACAGTTAGGATCTTTCCATTAAACTCGCTGCTGTGATCACAGCACACCACACTGTATGCAACTGTAATCACAGCAGCTTAATGGAAAGAGACCCTTTGAGCCCCTCGTGTTCAGTAGGCTAATACGTATCAAGCTTGGAACAAAATTGTGTAGCCTATGTTGGTTAGCACTAACCTGGATGCTAGCTAGCTTTTTTTTTGCTGTGAATTCGCACCGAGGTACTGTTAGGGTTTTAAGAGGTTTAGTTATGTATTTCTATACTGATGGATTTACACCATTGTGATGAAAGTCTTTTATTTTGCATTCCCACTTGCTAAGCTCCTTCATCATCAATGTCACATTGTGATTTCATTTTGATAACTCTAGCTTCATCTTTTGCACATTGTTTTCTTTGTGCTTTCTTGTCTTCTACATTTTTATTGTTTTACCCTTAGCTTCTCTAGAAGATTCATCATCCTTGTCATCTTATTTCTTTTTTTTCACATTTTGCACTATGAATTTTTTGAGTTTTGTCATCATCTTTGCCCTATTTGTTTTTGCTTTGTGCTTCGTTTTGAGTTTTATTGTCATCATTGCCCTATTTAATTTTGCTTCATGCTTCATTTTTTGCATTCTTGTTTTGTTTTTCATCTTCATGCTATGCATTCTCCTTTTGTACATTATTGTTTATCCTATTGGTTGTTATCTTGATGGTTTATTCTATTTCATGTATTTAAACTTTACTTTTTTGCTAATAGTAAGTGGGCAATTCAACTTTTGATTTTTGACTTGTGCAAGTTGTTTCTCACCAAAATTCATCATCATCATTGTCCACATTGTAAAATTAAGTTTGTTTATTCAAATGCACAATTTTTGTTTTTGTTTAATGGGCAATTCATTTTTTGAAATGCCTTTTAATTTGCATTCATTTTGTTTCGTGTTGTTTTTTGGTGCATTCATCACCATTCCATCATTGATACCTTTCATCACTAGTCAATTGTCATTTGAAACAAGATATTTTTTCATGTTTTCTTGCTTTGTTTCCATGGACAAAACATATGAAATAATGTTGTCCATGATGGGGTTTATGTTTTTATTCCAAATTATTGATCATGTGTTTAATGCACCAATTCATTTTCTCTTTATGGATTTAAACTTTTACTACACAAACCCAAATGTTGTTGAAGCTACCATAGGGTTCAAATGACATATAACAAGCCAATGTGTTTACTTTGCATCGAGGACTATTGTCCTTTTTAGGGTCCTTTTGCCAAAAAAAAAGTTTTCATAAAAAGGAATTTTCAAATGAAATATTTTGAAGCCTTTTTATTTATTGTATTTATAGTTGCTCCAACATGTCATATGTTTGTTTACAATCAAATTTATAAAAATAATTTTTTTTGAAAGTGCACAAATTTTGCTAGATTTTGTGTTTTGTCTTGAAAATTTGTTATAATTTCAAATCATACCAAAACATAACATTTTCAAGTTTAATTTTTTATATTATAAGCTACAACTTTTATTTAAATAATATATATGGGTCCAGCCACATTATTAGGAACCACATGTGCCCCTTTAGACCATTCCTTTATTCTTAAAATATTTTAAATATATATTTAATATGTCTTTACAAAATATTTAAATTTTTTTTAAAAAATTCAAAAATATTATGTTAAATTGTATATTTAAAAAATCTAAAAATATGTCATTAAATTTTTTTCAAATTGTGCTTTTAGTGTCAAAATTGTTTAAGTTACTTTATGCAATTTTTAAATAATGGTTACAAGAGCTTAAAAGTTTTTATGCATATTTTTCACTCATTAGATTAATTCCAAATTTTTATGATATGTACATAATGTATTCATAGTAACATTTTATAAAAATCTATTATATTTATTATTATATTTTACAATCCAAAATTGAAAAAAATTAAATAGTGGTTTTGATTGTTTTTTATACATCTTAGTATGATTGCACCCATACATTGCATCACATTTACATGTTGTAAAAGACTCATGAAATTTTTAACAACTTTAAATTTTGATAAACAAAAAATTGAAAAAATTGTAAAATTGAATGCTTTTTAGATGTGTCTAATAGTACCTATTACTACAAACAATTAAGGATGAAATCACTATGAAAAATTGTGTCCATCGAAACCACACTACCTTAAAATAAAAATTTAAAAGAAACTTGTATATAACTGTTATGTAACTGTCCCTTGGGTATTACAACTATTGTAATTATCCCTTTAAAAATATGGTGTATTAATAAAAAATTGTCATGTCAGAAAATTAATTAGTTGTATTATAATTGTAAGTGAGTTGAAAATGGGTCTTTTATGTGGTAATCTATACACATCGTACACACATATATAGTCAACCATGTTTGATTTTTTTAGGAATTGCATTGTAGTTACATGTGGCAACCACTTTACAACTATTATAAATGTGTCACTAAATCAACAACTATGTTGCAACTAATGTACAATGTACATACATGCAGTTATGCCACATGTCCACATGTCCACCACCCATTATGGGATACATTTGCAACTAGTTTTCTACTATTATTCCCATTGATACAATTAGTATGGCCATTAATGTGCCACTACTAAAGTACTACTATTCAACTATGTTATGATTATAAAACAACTACTTATAACTTAATAAGGATACATATTCATAAGTTATTTATATCTTCATCATATGTGTTTCATTTTGAATGATTTAAAATGTTATGGGAGTGCTATTTCAAGTTTTAAAAATCATCTTCAAAGTGCAAAGAGAAATGAGTAATGGAAAAATAACAAGAAAAGAAATAGGTTTTCCAACTTACAAAACATGGTTTTTTTCTTTTTTTTTTTCCTTTGGACCCCTCCTACTTTCAAACCTCATACCTTTTTTATTTCCTTTTCATTTTAAATGATTTAAAGTGCTAAAGGAGCGCCACCTAAAGTTCTACAAATTATATTTGAACTTTGACAATAATAAAACAACATACAAGGAATTTTGTGGGTGTTTGGGAACCGGCCTTTGTAACATTTGGTGGTTTGTTTTTTTATTTTTTACCCCTCTATTTTGAGGGGCCATAAATTTCTCAAATTTATCCCATTTTTGACGATTTTTAGTGCACTAGATGCACCAATACGAGGGCTTCAAGTTTTTTTTAGATGCCAAAAACAATGGACCCTTCTTCTTAGATCTAGCCTACCTTGAGTGCTTAAGTGTTATAGTTGTAATTCAATTGCAACTAATGAACAATTAAAAGATTTAACCCATATGCTTTGTCTTCAAATCCCATATTACAAACTATATAAAAAAACCTTGTTATCTTATGTTCTCACATTAAAATACATGTGCCATTTTGGATGAGTTGAAAAAAGTTGAACCTAAAAGTAAAACATAAAATAAAAAATAAAATTTCTTGGCGATTCTTTAGTGCATTTAGTTTTATGTTTTTCTACCTACTTTTCTACCTACCTAGTTAGGTAGGTAGGTAAGTCCCAAGTAAATACGTAGGTATGTAGGTTTTAGACCTACCAACGTACCTACCTATTGTTATGTATGACCTATTTAGTTACTAAAATAATTTTAAAAATTTAATTAATATGCTATGTGGCAATTTTTTTTATTGTACCACATGTCACAATCTTGGACTGCTATTAACAATCATAATGGACAATGGAAATTAGTATTTTGAAAAAACAATTATGTCCAAAAATCTTCATAATGCTACTTGTCATATTTTAATATATGGATGACAATTAATGACGTCAATATGACATCATGGGTGTAGTTATAATGGAGTTGAATAGTAGTTGAAAATGAGTTGTTTTGATTGAGTTGCATTGTATATATAGTGTGTTGCAACTTTGCAACTTATGTAACTTGTCCACTAGAACTCATGGAGTATAAATACAATGAGTTGCAAGTGTTTTTTGCAACTCAAAAATTGAATTGCAATTCCAATTGCAAAACACCCTTTTTTCTCATAGTGAATAAATTGTATTATGAAAATTAAAGGCCCCTTTATGAAAGTAGTGTTATTAAATGAAGTTGTTAAACATCCTTTGTTCAAACCAAACTTTGATATTGGAATTTTCTTGATTCATTTAAGATTTTTCAATGTCCATATTATTCAATAAACACAACTTTCCATGATTCACATGCCATTAAAGTGGCACCACATAGATAAATGTAATAAGAATTTTTAAAAAATTGATGTTTTAACATCAAGTTTGGCTCATTTGAACGCATTTGCACCACACAAAACTTTTGTTCATTATAACTACATTTCATGATTGTTGTTTGTCAAACTTTTTTTGTTGTTGCAAGGTTTAGGCCATTGGGTGAAGTTGAACAAAACATGGTTTTTTTAGTTTTTCCTCACATGTAAAATCATAGTAAAAGGAGCCACCCAAATGAATGGATAGTCTTTAAAATTACATTTTTGTATGTTTGAAATATCACAAGGGAAACATAATAGTTTGTATTTTCATAATTTTGTGGAATATTTTCCATCAATTGCAAAGTTACATTCTCAAAGCTTGACACAAATCAAAAATGTTTTTGCATGTTCAAAACATTCAAACCTTGAGAGTCGATAGTCCTTGTTTTTTTCAAATGTCATTTTTTCTACCAAATGTGCACCATTCTTTGTTAAAATTGGAGAGGATTTTAACATTGATGATTAGATGGGCAAAAGGAATTGAACTAATAACATTTGAATAATTTGGCTCAAAAGTGCCTTTGATATGAAAATTATGGATTTTGAAAAAATGGCTTTATCAAATGTTATTCATATATATGTGATAATGGGCATGAATGCATAATATACATGATATAAAATCAATTTGTAGTCAAAATATATTTATATCTAACATGTAGTGTTAAATGGGGTATCTAAAATACAAAATTTTAAGTTGTAAACCAATGTAAAATTGACACATTTCATGTGTAGTTTTTGGATAGGACTTTTACCTTGACACCCCTTGATTTTTTGACCTTGATTCACCTTCATTGAGTATTTGGAAGAAAGTAGATGGTTGAGAATCTCCAAATGTCAAAGTCTTTTGTTTTTAACATTGCTAGCAATCACAATTTGTTTCATATTTAAAGTAGAATAGCAAATATTAAAGAATAACACTAGTAGAAATCTTGTCCTTTACAATCACCTCACTTGCAATTAAAAAATAAAAGTCATCCAAAATTCACGTACCACCATGAATAATAATTTTTGCAACTACTTAAAAAAATTGGATGGGTTTTGGTCATTTATACAACTAGGTTGTGATTATAACTTGATTTGAATCTTTCCATTAGGTGATTTTTCATAATATTTTTGTATTTTTGACAACATTGTATAAATAATTAATCACATAGGCAACCAAAATAGTTGCATTAGGTTAGGTATTTTACCTATCTACCTACCATCATTACCTACCTACATAATGAATACATAAAATGTAGTATTTAATATGTACCCATGCTAGGTTGTAGTTTTTAGTAATTATATTAGGTAGTAGATAGTATGTACCCAAGGTGGGGCATAATACTTAGTAAGTGAGTACCTACTACCTTGTAAGCACAAGGTTAATACCTAATTATAAGTAAAACCTCTACCTAATAATTAGGTGATCAATAGACATATTAAGTATTCAGGGTAGGATGTAATACCTAGTAGGTGGGTATATTGACTAATATTGACCACTTGCAACATCATTACAATTCAATTTTTACGACATGAATGTTATTAAACAAGTTGAATGAATTGTAGCAAACACAATTCACCATATGTGGAACTGTATACATATGTAATTTGTGCAACTCAAATGCAACTATGTAGGAACAACTACTATGCAACTCCAATTCAACGAATTTTTAATTAATGTTGTAACATCATGTTGATGTTGTTTTTCATCCATCCATCAATCATGAACTCTTTTAATTTTTGTTGTAACTCTTTGGAACTTTAGATGTAGTGGAAACACATTAATAATTGTAATTAATTGGCAACTATGTGACAATTCACATTGGCACATGGTAGTACTTGTGTGTACTTGCAATGTACCCAATTTGCAAATGGCAACTAAATGATTACCATGGAATAACTACTAGATAGGTATCCATTGACAAACCTAATGCTTGTTTGACTTTTATTCATTGATTGAAAAACCTAATGTTGCATGTTTCTTCATTGATCCATTAACAAGCCTAATGCTTGTGTGATTTGTCATTCATCTATTAATAAACAAAGTCTATTCATGTCCTTTGTAGTTAGGTGTTTAATTATGGCTTCCAAAGTAGTTGTATGGCAATTGATTTTAATAAGATTGAATGACTAAATTATAATTTATAGTACAAATGTGAAGATTTTGCATACACATTGTCATTGTCCAAATTATGATAAATAGTGTATAATTACATTCCATCATTATTTATAAAGATGAAATTGATCTAAAATTGTATGCATTGACACACAAGGTTGGAAAATGCATTACAAGTGCATTACAAAGAGTTTTTTTATTGAATACTATAAATCTAAATATATTGCCCAAGTTATTTATAACCAAAGTTTTCTTTTACTTAAACAAAAGGCCATCACAAAGATGATGAACCACAACAATCAAATATTGTCATCTAAAACACTATGTTTCTATAAATTAATGTTTTATTTTATTTTTGTTGAAATGGAGTTTGAGCCATAATTTCTTCATTCCACCTTGTCTCCTTGAAATTTTTCAAATTATGATATTTAACATCACATGCGCAATGAGATCAATAACATTTACATAACATTGTAAGAGCAAAAGGTATATAAATGTTAATCCTTTTAATTTAAATAAAACTAACTTACAACTACATTGCCATTAACATTATGTATTTATCATTAAAATGCAACATACATAACATTGATACAAATTAAACTACAACCAGCTACACTTCCATACAATGGTGGTTTTCAAAATAAAATGTGTCACGTACTTTGAGTATGGAAATAATTGTTCACCATATTTGGTTTATTGTTTCACCTTTGTTGTTTTGGAATTTGTCTTTTTGCATGTGTTGGTTTAGATTACTACACAACAAACAACAACACATTTGATGACATAATCATTAGCAACTTAACCAAATTATACAACATCGCATGTGCATGTTCTTATATGAAAAAATATATATTTCAAACAAAAACAACATTTTATTTCTGAAAAACCTTTACATTATATGCACAACTTTGATTTTGATGGATTTAAATTTGATCAAAGTTCAACTTTATAACACAAGAACAACAAAAGTCATCATAAATGCACAAAAATAACATGTGTGTTTGAACAAACTAATTTTATTTCAATTCCATCTTCCATCTCAAAAATCCAAATGTTGTAAACACATAAACAAAACCACAACATGATTTTCATAAAAAACTTCACCTTTCACAAATCCTTCATCATTATAAATTATTTTTATAAGTCAACTTTGAAAGAAAATGATTTTTTTTCACACCATTTTTTAAATGTATATAAATAAATATCTTGTGAAACATAAATCATGAACCTTCAATTTCCAAGAACAAGAAGGACCTTCAACCTCCAAATTTTCTAAATAAACAAAAAAACTTGTAAAAACCTTTTAACTTTATTCTAAATCGGAAAAAAAACCTTAATTATGTAGCACAAGATATGATAATTACATCACCAAAACCTTTTCCTTTCTAGTTTATTTTAAGTTTCTTGAAAATAAGCATAAATACATGAGGTCATTTATGGAAAGGGGGAAAATCTTTTGATTTATTACCATGTGTCATTTTATGAAGGTTTTTTACACAAATTTCATATTTTAAAATTCTAGATTCCAAGTTGAAATCTAAATGCATACTAGTTGTTCATAATGATCATGTGGTTGACTTGGTTAATTTGATTATTTTGGCTTACATGTTTACTTTATGTTAATTGTTAGGATGAAAAAATTATAGGCATAAAGGCATGATTGGCTTGGAGTAATTGTGATGCCCCCAAATTCTTTGAAAGACTCAAATGCGAGTTTCAAAATGAAAACAATAGAAGGAGAAAGAGTTGGGGCACATTCCCTAGTTCATAGCATTTCTGGGGTAAGAAAGGCATGTTGGAGCTTCAGGATAAAGACTAGGTTGAGTGACAAGCATGTCAATTATTCATATCAATTTACACAAACCAAACAACAAGTTGGTTAGTGCATAGTTGGAGGATTTTTGGTGCATGGATGAATCATGGGCATACACGGATTCATAAGATTCACCATAGCCCAAACTTGGGGGAAGCCACCACCTTCCCCCTTATAGTATTCTTTGTGGCTCACCACGAAGGCTACACCCAAATGACATTTTTCATGAAATTGGGACTCCTACCTTTTGGACGCTCATAATTTCTTGTGTAAACCTCAGATTGACATGAGGTTTAAGAAAACTTATACCCTTTGTTGAGAACTTTCCAATGATATGTGGCATTCTTCTTACACACATGTAACTCAGGGTGATTATCGACTTTTAGTGGTTGAGAGTCAAATTGACATTTTGATTCTCGACCTTTATTTAAGCCATAACTTGTGTTGTAAATACTCAAATGGATAATGTGAACCCATTTTAAACTACTACATTTTAAGAGTTTTCCAATAGTATGAGGAAGTTTTCAATCCAATGAGTTTTGTCCTTTTCAATTACTCTCTAAAGATTTGGGAGTCCATTGGGAGTCCACTTGGGAATGTGTGGGTTCACTCCTTCACACTCTTTTACACTACCAAGAATGTGAATGTGATTATTAGGTTATATTCCCAGCCCACACCTTTTCATGCCCTTGCCTTGGTTGCAAGCCCAAGGCAAGGGTCGTGACAAATTGGCCCCTATCAATGAAGCAATTAAACGTTTAGGGTATAAGACATCAAAGTATATAGAGGAAAATTCATATGTACACCTTAATTGAAGTTGTAAAATTAATTTTAGTTTCATTTCAAAAGTAGACTTTTATGTTCAATGAATTTTATGGTTTAACATGTTTATAAGGTGACATGTTGTGAATTGCAATGTAGTGGAAAACTAGTAATAAAGTGGTTGAAAAAAATAAAATAAAAAAATAAAACTTATATTATGATAACATAATGGCACAACTAATTGTATCAATAGGAATCATAGTTAACAATTAATTGCAAACAAGCTGAAAATGTCAAATCTAATGGGCAATGAAAATGCATACATGTGGCATGATTAAGGTTGTACATTAATTGTAAAATAATCGTTATGGGTGCTACATTTACTTTAATTGTAATGTAGTTGCCACATGCTACTAAAGTGCAACTTGCTAACAAAGTCAAACATGTTCAATTACAACTATCTCTATGGTGTGTACATTTTATTATATAGATGTCCATTTTGCAACTAATTTGTAATTATAGTGCAACTCTTTGATTTTCTAACTTGGCATTTTATTTATTAATTCCTTGTATCTCCATGGGACAATGGTAACATAGTTTTGTACATTAGTTGTTTTGGCACTCTAGTTGTAGGGTAGTTTAGTTGTTATGAACATGATTTTTCATATTGTTGTTGAACTATAACATTTGTAATGTCTTCATTGTTGTTGGTAATAGTTTAGTGGATTTACCATGTCCTTATTAATTTTCTAATCAAATTGCTGGGGGTTCAAACCATGTTTGTTTTGAAATGTTGATTTTGTTTCTCACGAATATTTTCTTAGGTTTGTATTTTGCTTCTCTTCCAACACCAAGCTTTTGGCATTGATGCAATCAAAAGATTGCACCAACATCTTAGTCCCCTTATATGTCACTTCAACCATGGTTTTAAAACAAAATAATAGGTCCTCTTCACCTTAATACTTCCAATAGATTGAATACTTCATGTTTTGTGAAATTGTGTTTTAACGTTCTTAACAAGATTTGGTGTTGGGAGATTAATTCATAATGAACTTTAATAACTTGAATCTTCTTATTATCTTCTTCATGTTTCATTTGGGGAACTATATAATAAGATTTGTTAAACCTAGAAAAATGTGCATTAGTACATCCAAAAAAATCATTGTAGTTTGCTTTTACTTGAAATTCATGGTTGCACAAGGGGAAAAATGTAGTTAATGGTGGTTGATCTAAATTTTGTTTGCACTAAAATTTTTGTCCTATTAAAATTTTTCATCTATTTTAAATTAGTTGGGTCTTTTGAATTGTCATTTAGGTTTCATATATGGCTTCATCAAGGGTGAGCCTAGATGACTTATAAATGCACAATATGCATCATCCATGAATTCTTAAATGTGAAATGGGTTGAATATAGGCCTTGTGCCAATAAATCTTGCATTCATGTTGTAAAACCCTCCCCCAAAGTCTTTCAACAAATTTAGAGAAGCTATATTTATGATGTCTATGGACCAATATTTTACGCTGTGTTTGATGTTTGCCATGTAATCATAAATCTTTTTGAAATATCATGATATATAGAGCTCCATTTGTTTTTTCAAGTTGGGTCATTCGTAACGTGATCAATTGAAAGTAAATTCATCACTTGCACATTAAAATAAATTCTTCCATTTTGTAATTGCCTTTTCAAAATAATTTCATCCATTAACTTTATTAAAATTTGTAACATGTTATTCCTTCTGAGTTTTGACAAGAGGTAGATTATTGCCTTGCTCCCAATTTGGTTGGTGTAGTTTCATGGCTTGAGCCTCATCATTAGAACATGAAGACAAAAGTTTGTTCGTAGCCACCTTCTTACCTTTATCTTTTTTTCTTACATTGGAACAACTACATAATTAATGGGATATAAGTTACCCATGAAAATGTTTGGAAAACAAGAGGTATGATTTTGTTCCATGGGTGAAAGCACATTAAGGTTGAGCCACTGTTGTTCAAAAAAGGTGATGTATAATAAGTATTATAGTACGTAATAAACTAGAATCCTGATGGCATCCTTTGGTTATTTAAAACACAAGTAAACAAATTTAGAACTTTCACAACAACATTTTTGAAGTCAAAGCTCATTTTGAGTCAAAAATTAATTTTGATCCAACGTTTAAATGAGGAGGATTGGATAAAATCAATGTACACATAGGATACAACTTATAGTTTTTCAGCAACCATAAGGCCTCATGTTTATGATTCATGAAACATTACAAAAAAAAATAAAAATTGAAAAAATAATGCAATGCCCATTTATAAAATCTCCCCTTCTTTGATATGGTAATGATTATTTCCCAAAATAGGATATTATTGTGCATTCATTACTAAACAAATGAAAAATAACACATTCTTTGAATGGAATTTCATCCAAAAAAATTTAATTTATAAATTTTCTTAGATTTAATTAATGTATATCAATATCATACACAATAAAAGAATTCACCCAAGAATTTCATTCACAACTTTAGTTTTGAAGTATATATTCAAATTTCAAATTTTGTGATGGGTATTATTTTGTCATGAATATATTCCATACATTCAAAAATTTCAACGTTTATTGAATTTTTCAGAATAATTGATTAGATGAAGTCTAAAACTAATCAAATATATTTAAAACAAGAAAAAATATTCAAAATGTGATGTCCATATATTACCCAAAAATTTAGTTATAGAAATATTATATGTGTGATTACAATTTTGGGGGAGGGGGCTTAACGTGTTTTCACCTTGAGGTGCATACGAGTAAGTTGCACTAAAATGTTCTTTACAACAAAACTCATTTTGATTTTTTAATTGAATATTTCATGTTTTTAGGTCTTATTAGTTCAATTTTCATTCAAAATTTCATGTTTTAAAATGGATTTGTTGACCAAATTTATGTCGAAATAATTATAGTACATTGATTTTTGAAAATATTTCTTTCAAATAATTTCCAATGTAATTTTTAAAATTATAAAAATGTAGAATTTAGTTAAAATCTTAATAAGTTAATGTCACATGTGAAATAAAATATAATTATATGGTTTTAAAGTTTCATAATTTTTTTTCATTGTTTAAAATTTAAAATTTAAAATTACATTAAATCAAAATATCGGTTCACAAAACTAGCATATTTCACATTGTGCATGTTGATGTCCATGTCAAAGTTCAATCAACAATGTTTAATTATAATCTACACATAAGCATTATGGATATGTTTTATGTCATGCACAATGACTTGCCATCCATGTCATTGTTTAAATGACAAAATTTAGTTTCATGCACCATTATTATTTGAGGCAATGTCCATGGGTAACTTTAGTAATGTTCAATATAATTAAAGTTGGATCTAGCCATATAGTCATTCCTGCTTTTATTTAGATTTAATTAAAACATTCATAGTTAGTCATTTAAAGTTTATAATCAAATTTAACAATGGTTGTGTACAGTCATTATAGTCCCAAATGATGTTAATGACAAAAAAACATGCTTTTGGGTAAAAGCACACTGCACCCCCTAAAATTGTAGTCACAAATACTGCATTTTTGCATTTGGTTTTTTATGTAAAGTATAGACATCACATTTTGGATTATTTTTGTTTGTTTGAAGTAAATTGGATTAGATTTAGACTTCAAACATTCATTTAAAAAGAAAACTCCAACAAACATTGGTGAACTTCAACATATGGAGTATATTTGTGACAAAATAATACTTGTTGTGAAGTATGAAAAATTGCATACATACTTCAAAATTAAGGTTACGGGTGAAATTTTTTGGTGAATTTTTTTGTGGTCACTATTATTGATATACATCAAATGAATCTAGGGCCATTTGGACATTTAAATTTTTTGGTTGAAAATTCATATGTGTTTTTTTCATTTTTTTCAATAATAAAGGCTAAATATTTTATGTGTTTGAAAAAAAAACCAATAGAAAATGAAAGAGAAAGAGATTTTATAGTTGCGCATTGCATTATTTTTTCAAATTTCTTTTGTTTAGTAATGTCTTATGAACTAGAAACATGAGGCCCTATGGGTGACAAAAAAACCACATTATATATGTTGTGTACATTAATTTTATTCAATCCTCTTCATCTAACCGTTGGATCAAAATTAATCTTGATTTAAAGTGAAATTTGAGTTCCAAAATGTTGTGCACATTCTAGGGCTTTTTGCTTATGTATAGGATTGTCAAATGATGCTATCAAAATTTTGACTTACTGCGTACTATGATATTAGTTACACATCACCTTTTTTTGGTGAAAATTGGCTCGCCCATAATGTGCTTTCACCTTTTTGTGTATTTTGTAAAACCTTTAAAATAATTTTAAACTAGCCCTTTCCAATATTTTAGACCTTTGGTGTGGTTTTAAAATGGGTGTCTTCTTCACTCACACTCACAAAATGATGGTATGGTTTTAATCAACAATGATAGTTTTAGTACAATTTATAACCTTGAGTCAAGGTCTTAATTAAGAACTAAATTTGGAATTGGCCATTGCTAGTTGCCACCCAATTGTGATGATTAATTTAAATTATTTAAGAGGTTGATGATTTTTCATATTCAAGCACATTTTGTAACTAGGTGAAAATATTTTGTTCTAAAGGTTCATTTGTTCCACTCCCCATTTTGGGTTATTAAATATGTTTTGGGAAAAAAAAGCACCAAGCTATATTGATATGAAAGCAATTATTGATTCATAACTTCATTATTGGAGATCAACTTTGTGTGCACATATATGGTTTGGGATATACTAATGGGGTATATGTAAATATATAAATTCCATTTATGTTTATGTATGTGTATAACATTTGATGTGTGATTGTAAATATATAATCACATGAAATCATTTAATGTTGTGTGAAACATGTTCAGTGTAAGTGTAAAACAAAATGCATAGTATGCATTCATCTTCCCACAAAAAATTAAGGTTTATATAATAAAATGGGGTTATTGCACCTCCTATTACTATTGAAAATTAAATGGTTTGTAGAAAAATGTGGAACTTTGACCTTGTTCCCATTGTGATTGAAGATTATGATTGATAGAAAATTGAAGATATTAGACCTCTACCTATCATTTCAAAGGTTTTGGTTTTCAAAACAAGGAGAATATTGAAGTGCAAAACCACAAGAAACACATACATGCAAGATGACTTAGGGTGGTGGTTACCTAAAACAAGTCATTGACAAATTGTGTAAAAATGATTTTAGGAGTTGCGAGATGACTAGATAGCCACCACTTGAACTTGTAAAAAAAATGTCTATGTTTATGGGAGCAACATGGGGTAATTGGAGGGGAGGGGGGTAAGAGTTCACCCTAAACCAACTTACTATGAAAAATAACAACTGAAGGGACCAAGACAACCACATAAAAAATGCAAAATGACATAGATGGTTAGGAATTCACTTGAAAAGTATAACATGTTGTTAGAGCTTGTAGGATCACTAGGAGTTGCAAGATGATCACAATAACATTGTTTGTTGCATGTGCAATAAACTTAGATGAAGATGAGCACATGGGGAGAAGTTGCAACAATTTGCTATGCAAGATCACAATGAAACAGATTTTGGAAAACATGTCATTCTTCTATACAGCTTAACTCCATTTTCTCTCCTACTTACTTCTCTCCTAAAGTTGCCATTCCTCAATTCTCTCCTTTTTTTCCCCTCCTTCCATTCCCATAATTGTCAGGATATCTAATTTACATTTGCATATACTTACATGCTCAGAAAATATAGATCATGATATTTGTAGGGGTAAAACTTACTTGGGCATCTGCGGGTAAATCATGGAAGTTTACATGGCAATTTACATGGCCTTTCACACTTACAGGCATAACATCAATGAAAACTAAAAGCATTTATAGTGGTAGGCCACCAAATTGCCACCCTAGTGTTGTTGTAACATGTTCAATTTAACACTCTTAAGACCCTAGAGGACCAAATGTTTTTTGAGACATGTCAACAATGCCCCACCAACTTCATGGCAAGTAGTTCCATTACATGAAATTAAAAAGAAATTAAAAGGACCAGCCACTCCTCTCCTTGAAAGAGTTTCTCATGAGACTAATTTCAATGTAGTTGCATGAAAGATTGCGCAAGAAAATTCAAGGACAGAGGGAAAAAAAACAAAAAAAAAAAAGTTTGCTATCAAGCAATGATCTAGCTTATTAAAAAATACAAGGTTCGGGCACAAAAATTCAGAGTTTTAGGGTTTTAAAAATAACAATATTTCAAGCTCTGAGCTCCTTAAGACATTGAGATGTGTGCATCATTAGCTCAATTATACTGTTTCTCCAAACATATAAAAACTTTCAATTTATTTATTTATTTAACAAAACTTTCTAGCATCAACTATATCAAAATTGCAAGTCAATTGCAATTTTGGTCTCAGGGCAGCAAATATACAGGAGAGGGCCGAGTTTATTACGTAGCGATTTTTAGGGCCGTTCAAACCGGCCTCCGGTACCAGTCCAGCCCGTTCCCTAGACCGGGCGGGGCTCCACCAGCCCTATATATGGCCTGTCTCGCCCCTCCTCTTCTCAACACAATCCTGATTTTTTTTCTCTAACTCTCTCTCTCTCTCCTTCTCTCTCTCGTGAACTCGTGCCTGATCTTTTGCACCTTCTCCTCTTCTCGTAGACGATTTCTTAAATCTGCCTTCAATGCTCTCTTTTTTTTCCCCCTTGTGGCATGTAGGCCCTTTGCAGGTCTTGCAGAAGAAAGAAGTCTAACTCTCTCTCTCTCTCTCTCTCTCGTGAACTCGTGCCTGATCTTTTGCACCTTCTCCTCTTCTCGTAGACGATTTCTTAAATCTGCCTTCAATGCTCTCTTTGTTTTTTCCCCTTGTGGCATGTAGGCCCTTTGCAGGTCTTGCAGAAGAAAGAAGTCGCAGAAGGACGGCCCAAAACGTCTCGAGAAGATGATGTCTCTTCACCATCGATTTCTCAACTAATTCGAGCAGCTCGATTCACTCCTTGTTGAAGTTTCCGCAGATCTGACGCTAATCATTTTTTCTTGTTATTCCACCAGTAGGAGTTTCCTTTAGCTCCCAATAATGGCGCATGATTTTTTTTTGAGCTCTCAAGTGGTCCTTTTTTTTTTCATTCATCAGTAGTAGCATTTCTGATGGGAGTTTCCTTCAGCTCAACAGTGACAGGTAATGAAGGGTGTACAGCTGCCGACTCAAACATCCGAATACCCTGCTGTTGAGGACGACGTATCCTGGCAGGGTATCCGCTTGTTTGATGCGGGAGGCGATCATCCTTTCTACATCTCTCTCTTGGACTGAAGGGAGCTCCCACTCGCTGTGCTGCAAATCTCAACTCCACGCTATTATACCTAGCAACTGCAGGGAGAGTGAGTCCAAGCTCTGACCCAGTGAGTGAGCTTCCATCGTCTTTTAAGACTCATGAAAGGGTGTCTCTCTGCCACAAACACTATCTTGTTTTGAAAATTTCAGTATATCTAGCCTCTGTCTGAAAGGCGTCCGTGGATACTGGCAAACTTAGAACTACTTTTCTTTTTCTTTTTGTTTTTGGTTTTTTGTCTCGTGTATGCAGCTGAAATGGCCCATATAAGAGTGCAATTTCTTCTGGCTTCATTCGATTGCTGCAATTGTTTTACAAGTTGGCAGATTCTGGTATCTTTCCAGCTACATCCTATAAACGTCTAGTTCACTCATTCACCAGCTGTTACCCCCATCGGTCTATTCTTTCTACAGCTAGTCACTGCCCACCGTCACATACGTCACGAGCCTCTTTCAGACGGGACTGACGATTATTTCATATATTGTCCATGAAATGTATTGAAGATGTTGGCACCTCCGCGTGAACTTGGAGCAGCTAACTCGTGAGTATACATGACGCTGTTGCTCCTACTATTTCTACAGTAATGGACAGAAAGATCAGATGAAGCTCTGCGTGTACTTAGCTCCTAGCCAGTAAGTGATTGCAAAGCAGCTTCTAGTCACAACCCTAGTTACCGCTACCACTGGACCCACGTAATCCATCTCCAAAATTGGAATAATTACAGTACATCTGATTAGGCAGCATAGAAAGCATGGGGTTCAACTCTTTTATATGTATAATATATGCTGTACTTACAACCAATGTTTGGTTAGACACTTCTTTGCCCAATATTTATGTATTTTACAAAGCCAGAGAACTGGGCAGTTTCAAATCAAATTTTCCAGAATTTCAAACAGTTGAGACTGGAATAAGTATGCAAAATACATCTTGTGTTGTGCATTTTGTAGTCGTAACCCAATGGTTTTCAAATCTCTTTTTTTCAGCTGGAACCTTTTGGGAATTAATTTTTTTGTGCTAAACATCAGTCAGAGGTAAGGTATATAATTTTAGCAGATAGTGTAACAAGGTCTTTTTGTCTCTCTGTCCCTTATATGTTGCTGTGCAATGTACAACAGGGCTGATCATTATAATGTGCTATTGAAAAATGTAACTATATACATATATATGCAGCAATTTCACACTCAACAACTGATGTATATGCATGTTGTTGTATACTCATCTAACAACATTATAATAAGAAATTTACCTATTATGAATAATTACTTGTTAGGTCTTGCAGTGCACATTACACCATGACATGAATTTTTTCTGTGTAACTACAACCCAAAATGAAAAATCTTTTGAGTGTCTGAAATTCCCCAGTTTTTATAGAGATCCATACTGTATATTGAAACATTAATTATTCCAACTATAGACAAAAACCCTAAAACTCCAAAGTAAAAAAGAATAGCAAAAACCACAATCCAAGTGAGGCACAACTACTCATGTGAACATGGACCCCTGAACTCGTGGGGACAGCTCAATTGTTAATGATTTGCTATTCTGTCATCAATCTGATCCATGATCATATCCTCTCTTTTCTTCTTTTCTTGTTAAGCCCCCTTTTTGGGCTTTGAATAAAGCCTTTCAGGTTCACATTCTATCAATTCTTCCGACCAGTTTCGCCTAAATGCTCTTGAGGTGGCTGCCATTGCATTGCACCTTGCTAATAGCTTTGCTATTTTCCTCAGGATGCTGAGCCTTAAAGACACAGCAGAGCCTAACACCTGCTGTTGATCATGTAGACAGTTTGATTGGTCCAGGTGTTCCGCCTAACACCTGCTGTTGATTGGCTAGATAGTTTGATTGGTCCAGGTGGGTTGCTAGTGGGCTTGCACTTGTTTGCAGTCCCAGTTTTAGTTTTATGAGTGGGCTGGGGAAAAACAAGTAAATAACTAATCTTGGATATGAGAAACATTTTTGCAGGGTCACATTTTGTGCACCAGTGGAGCTGCTCTTCGCTAGTCGTGCAAGCTCCGATGCTGAACTACAACATTATGCAGCTTGTTCAGTTGGATACAAGAAGATCAGAGGCGAAGATTCATGACCATGCTTGAAGAGAAATATTAAGTCGACTTCCTTCAGTGCAGATCTGCCCTCTTTCACATTCCAGAATCCTAATCGGGTGAGCTTTGAACACTGTCTCAACTGTGAAACACAGTTATATCACAGCGAAGAGCACTTTAGATATGGAGTTTTGAAGCAGGAATGCAGGGGGGGAGTATATATGTGCTGATCAAACTAATGTATCCATTTAGTGAACAATCGTGATACCGGTAAATGTGTATTTCTGACCCACCTTTGTGTCAGACCTTCAGCTTAGGCCCCTGCTGCTGCTCTACCTACACTGCATGACTCGGTACCTCTACAAGGTTCACATCCCCAACAATCACAGACTAGAAACTGGCACCCTGACGATATTCGCACATTGGAGTCACACATGATATGACACCAATGTTGTGCTGCACAGATAGACGAAATGGACCAGTGTTGGTGGGGGCATTGCAGTATTAGGGTACTAAAGCCCAAGGTCGAGGGCATTACTCTGTGTAAAGAGCGGCCAGAAATTTCCTTTGATCATGGGTGGGTTTTAGAAAGCGCAACACCAATATTGTAAAGTACTCGGCTAGCATTTGTATTGCAAATGGAGGACACCTGAATTCCAGGATTATAACTTCCTTGAAAAGAGGAAGCAGCTTACACCTACTTAACAGGCATAAGGAGCCTCCTGTGCCTGCAAACTAGGTGGAAACTGCCTATTTCTTGCCTCCCTACTTTACACTGGGTAATGCCTTGCTGTTAAGGCATTATGCACGGAACCTTGGGCCTCACCCTTGGCTCCCGGGGCACAATGCCCTACCAACAGGGCCGTATCCTATGTGTAAAGCCCACTCTAAAATTGTAAGGCCCACTCTGCAGCTGGCGAAAAACAAAGTATTCTATTCACTTGTTGTTCAAATACAGTAAAGATTTTTTGAAGGATCTTTATTAAGCCTTGTATCCACTGACTAGATGGCAGGGCGATCTAATTTCAACTGAGACCACTTGACCATTTCAATTGAGACCACTTGACCGATCTCATCTACTTGTAATTTAGTGTAGTAATTGGTACTTTTTTGTTCTAATAATGTAGATAGTTTTGCTGCAGTCAATTTATTTTCAGTCAATTTGTTCGTAAAGTAATCAAACCTTCTATCAATAAATTAAATAATTTCACAATTTGAACCTTCAAATTGTGCCCAAATTATCATTGAAGATGATAAAGTGGGACGGGGAGGGGGAGGGGATTTGACCAAGTTTTTTAGAGCCAATAAAGCAAAGAAGGAAGAAAAGATACATGAATATTTGAGGGGATCGGCACATTTTTATTTATTTATTTTCCTTACTTTTTCCCTTTACTTGAAGCCAATGAAGTAGCAAAAGTTTTATTCTCACTCATATCACCCAAATGCAGCGTCTTCACAAAAGGTTAACACTCTTATTGTTTCGACTTGAAAATATTGAGTTTGGTTAGAACAAGCAAAACACATTATTTCTCATGCTATAAAATTAAGTTAAACATGCAACGAAATTACATATTTTCAAGATGGTTGTAAGCAATTTTTGTTTACTTTTTATTTGATTTGTCATTACACGACATTTGTTCCCAAGGACTAGTAAAATCAAAATAGCAAAATTCTTGAGTTATCTTTATAGGTTCAGAAACCACATGTTTCTCTGAATCATCATAACATACTTCCACATATCCACTTAAAAGGAAAGTCTTTTCATAATGGATGACCCTCAAAACCATAATTTGTTAATATATGACGTAAATCGGGGTGGTTGAAAAAATAAACACTAATTTTTTGCTACAAGTGGGTGTCTGTTTTTTGACTATAGCCAATAATGTGTCACGTTCAAAATTCTTATAACATTTTACAACTTTCTTTAAGGAAGGCCATTACTTATTTAGGCTACTTCCAAGAGTTTACCTTCTAATCACCCGTAAAGTAGCCTCACCTTGTTAATTTGTGATCCACAATTCATGTTTTTCTAAAGTAGAAAGAAATATATATTTCTTTTTTTTTCGTAGGTCTTGTAGGTTATGTTGTGCTTTGCAATTTTTTAATTGTGCATACAGGTAAAGTCATTTTTTGTAGTTCATCATTAGAGAGATAGTAAATTTATTCATATGTTAAGTCTAGTTTATAATTGTAGATAGTGGAAACCTTTGGGTAATAAGGAATTTGAACCACTGATTCTCTCGGTGTAAAGGAGGCACTCTACCAACTGAACCATTCAAGTGTTGTTGAATTTTGTTCAACAACCCAAGGACTTGGAGCACACTTGTTTTCACTGGTTAAAGTAAGAAAAGCCACTACAAAGAAACAAAAAATTCCTATTACAGAAACGTATGAGCCAGCTCACACCCAAGTTTGCCCTATTCGAAAAGGTACGACTAAGCCAAAGTAAACTTAGTAGTTGGCCTATGTATTCGAGCGCATGCATAAACACATGATTAGTTCCACAACTAATTGCCTTTGTCTTAGGCCCTCCCTCCTAGGGAGCATGGGTCACACCCCTGCAGAGGGGTATGGAATAGCAAAAAGGAGTTATTACCACTGGCCATAAACCATACTATGGAATATTCCAGACCCTAGTGATTGGGAATATTTCATTACCAAGGGTTGTTTAATTCTGACTTTTGGGAATTATACCCAACCATGGGTGTGGTCAAATTTGACAATCAAGTGTTGAATGGAATTAATTTTAGGGCTAGGGAGCTTTGGGCACACCAAGTTAAGCTTTTTAAAGTTTTGGCACATATTATTGAATCTCAATATATTGATGACTTGTGCAAGGCACAATTAGAAACCTTTTTTAATTTTATGATGGCCATGACATGACATGTGAGAGGAGGATGTTAACAACCAATTTTATAGGAGCTTTTCCAAGATGATGAGATTGCATGGTTGTGTCAAGTGTGTGGATTGAAGTTTTGTCTTACTTCAAGATTGTAAGTTTTGGAATTTCATATTATGTTTTTTTGTGGGTGAAGTCAATTTTATATAAAAATTTGAAACTTCAAGACATGATATGAGCCTGGGCTTTTTACACTTACCATAAGAGTATTCTCATAGTCAGGGGTCTCCTAACCCCTAGTTGTCATGGGAATAATCCATACATACCACAGGTTGTGGCCAGTGGTAATAGCCTTTTTTTTATTCCACAAAGGGATCTATCTTATGGCTCCTTGCTTATGAAAGGAAGGGTTGGTGCTTTGATATTCCAAGGCTAGTCCCCATAAGAACCTAATCATGCAAACACGTTCTTGACAATATCCCATCATTCAGATGGCAAGTCCCTGCTTTGAAAGACCCCAGGGCAGTGGGCACCCCTTGACAGGTCCCAAAAAGAAGTCAATGCCCTTAGTCATTCCAAGCTACTTTGGCAGCTGATGAAAAGGTTTGGCTGTGTCTGGCAGATTCCTAATAGGACCTTGGCAAAATCCCTGTGTCTTGAAATGCAATGTCCCAAGTCGTGACATGCAAATGATGAATCTATCCAAACATGCCAAATCTAGTGAAACCGCAATGAGTAGCTGTGATACATGTATCTTTGATCTGGTGGTCAAACTACCCTTGAAAGTCCAAACTTCACAAACTTAATCTATTCTTGAACAAACCCTCTCAAGGCTTAATATGATTCATGAAATGCAAAGCAATGACTTCATTTTTCATTCCCACATGTTTCTTTTGGAGGACACAAGTACAATTCTTCACAATTGGGAAGACTACTTGTTCCAGTAGCAAGCATTGTGTGTGGGTGGACGTGCACCCATCATGGGCCTGTGTGCACATTGTATGTAATACTTTATGTTTTGAAGGTTGGATGAATCATCTGTTTTTCTCTTGCCACCTTTCATGAAGTTACCATTCACACAAAAACCCTCATCAAGATTTGTAGTGTATTTGGAGGACTGCTTACTGAGCTTAAGAACTCGCAAAAGAAAATATTCTAAAAACAAAACGTTCACACCTATGGGCATTTCATTTTCCAAAATGTCATATGCCATTTTTTTCCCATGATCCCCTGTGGGTAACACGGGAATTATTTTTAAAATAAAAAATGTCAAATTTTATGTCATGTAATGCCCTCAGCCGCAGGCATTACCAGAATCAGACCTGCCTCTGCTCTTCCTTGCATGGGCGTTGCCCTTCACATAAGAACATGGCAACTTCACTTACATCTAAAAGTGGTCAACGCAACCAATTACACCTAAACCAACCAATATTTGATTATTTAACACAAAAGAATCCACACGGCAGATCTGTAAAATGAATGTTAATCAAACAACATGAAATATGAACCATGCCATGGAATTTTTAATGAATACTAGTAATGATTGGTTGTGAGGTTTACAGAATCTTGGAGTGGACCTTAGAAATCAGCAAGGAATTTTTATTTTATAACCACTTAGGGAATTTTTAAGTTTCAGAAGATGTTGGTGTCAAGCATAACATGTTGATGGGTACAACAAGCCACAGAGTAAAGAACTGATACATACATAGATGTTTCTTGAAGCTATACTATGCAACTTCAATTTGGAAAGATCAATTGTAATTGGATGTGCTTGAACCTAGGTCTGCTTGGGGAAAGGCCATGTCTTGATAAAACAATTGAGAACATGGCAATTGTATTGCCACAAGACAACTCTCACTATAAGACATATAATAATTAGTATATGTCATTGATCATGTGAAGGTTTAGATTGCTGAATGTCATCATGAGCTTCAAAGCAATGTTGTTGCTATTCATAATACCATCTCCGAGATTATGCATCTTTGACAAATCCTATGGATTCCTTGCCAAGAAATTTTAAAGGCTTTCCTAGTGAACCTTTTGGAGGCATTGTGTCATGCGTTAGTACCATGTCAGCATGTACACCTATCATTATTAAAAAAATCAAGTAAACAACAAGAAACCCTCACAAATGAAGATCATTAAAAATATGTTAAGATATTATGATCTTATAAATATGTTTAATCTTATTAATGCACATTAGTGAAGAAATTTTTTATCTTGGATCATTTATTTAAAAACATTAAATGTTCCACAATTTCATGATGGATGTTGTTGCCTGGAATTTTGACAAGGTAAATCAAATGTGATATTGTATCTTGCACCTCCCTACATCAACCAACCTTTGCATCTTCACCTTTTTCAGAAACACAAAGAGACACAAAGAGACACAATGCACAAAACACAAAACACCCTAAACCAATGTTGAGCACAAACTCAAACAAAAACCAAACGCACAAAGGTTTAGGAATCATGCCAATCACCAAGAAGATTGTTTCACCACACAATCTTTCAATGCTCCTCATGCAAGCTTCAATGATGAAAGAAAAGTTTTATGCTGTTACTGCCATTCCTCACAATGAGCAAGATTTTAAGCTTTGGAGAGGAGGTGAAAAATAAACCTTGGTTGCTTAACTCTGGTAGGACCTAGGCTAAAAATAATTCCATATTGACAATTGACAGTCAACAATTCTTTGCCAAATATTTATTCATTTTAGAGAACAAAGTATGGCAATGTCAAACTTAATTTTCCAAAATTTAAACAATTGAGGAATAAGTGTGCAAAGTACACCTTATGTTGTGTATTTGTAATAGTAACCCAATGGGAGTACAATTCTCAAATTTTTTTGCAAATATCAATAAAATTTTCTTATTTTCCAGCTAGACCTTTTTCATATTATTTTGTGTTGAACATCAGTCATCAATAAGGTAGTGTTGTCTCTGCATTCTTCATCGATGAACCAGCAGTGGATGATGGTCTTCATTGGTGAACGAAGCTTCCACAAACAGTAATCATCATCATCATCATCATCATTGTCTCATTGTAGTCATCATCGTGCTTCTCCCTGTCCATGAAGGAAGACCCAGTTTTGCTTCCATTTTGCTAAAGCTGTCCCTTATGGCATCACCTGCAAGGGTCACAAGGTAGTAAGGCCTAGTGTCAATTGCATTACTAGAAGAAAGGCCTGCATGAGGCAGGAGCCAAGCATGGGCCCACTTTTGGTAATGCTCTCCACTAAGGGCCTTACTGGATGTAAAAATTAACAGGTTTTTTATTTTTGCTTATTTCTTGTCATACCCTGATACCCACCATGTAGTACAGGAAAAAAAAAGTAAAAGAAAGATGTGGGGCATTTCAAAAAACAGAATGCATGTGCGTGTGTGGGCATTGCATTTTCTGAAATGCTCGACGGGTTCTTCTGCTTTGTAAGGGTGCATGCAGATACACTAAACAAATTCACACAGGTTTTTATGTGTATGGAAATGCCCTATGAGCAGGGCATTTAGGCCGTGGACCTGAGGGCAGAGTAAAAACTGACCTAAGTGATCGGCAAGATGTATCCTCCTAAACCTACTCTCAATTATGGATCATATGCTTGTGGATGGAAAGATTGTATGTTCAAAATCCCAAAACTTTTCCAGAGATGATGTGACTTAATATGCTTCACTATTGTTTGGTTTTCACCATTTTGTGATTGAACTGTTTTGATGATTAGTGATTATTTTTTAAGGTTCCTCATAGAATCTATGATGTTCTGTTGTGCCATGCTATATCTGTATGTTGCGCCAAAATCAGTATGCAAGTTGATATGGAATTTGTTCTAACTTCTTGTTCAGAAGGTGCAGGAATTGATAGTTTCAATTTTTCCCATTGGTTATTGTTCATCCAGATTCTAGAGGTTTGAGCAATAATCAGGGTCCTGTCAGATGTAGTACATATGTCATTGGCTGTTCACAATTTCCTTGACCAGAACCCTTAGCTTCTTCACTCTGTGTTTTCCAGGAACACATTTGATGTGGTGATGCACTTTGCTGCTTTGGCATATGTGGGAGAGAGCATGGAGGAACCTCTAATGTAAGTGCTTGAGATAATCCTTTGAATTTGTAAGATAATATATGCATGTAAGTCAAACTTATGACCAAGAGCAAAAGGTTCCAAGGAAGAATTTGTTTGAATACAATCTTTAGCCATCTCAGATGGTTCAAAGTAAGTGTGGCTTGACACTTCACCTGCTTTGGTTAGTTGAATGAAGTATTCAAGCAAAATACAGGCAATGTTGTGAACATCCTAAATGCAATGCATGTCCACAATGTTAACAAGTTCATCTTTAGCAGCACTTGTGCAACATATGATGACCATGAGGATGCCTATCACGTGGATACTCTGCAGGTAGTGTATATAATGAGCTTCTTGTCTGTAGGGAAGCTGGCTATATTCTCCTGTATGTGACAGAATCAGGTGTCCCATGCATTTTCAAGCAGTACCGCTACTCTCTATAGGCTGCATATCCTTTTAAAGACCATTTTTTGTTAAGTAGTCACAAGATCTGCTGAATTGCAAATCCCCTTCTAATCCTAGTGCAGTATGTGGCTCACCATGTGATACTGCTTTTGTCTAATATGCACAATAGATATTGTGTTTGGTTTATGTTTTTCTGGTATGCATTCAATGAAGACTTTCCACATCAAATGCATCTAGCCATCATCCCATTGTCCCTGACTTCCTTTAGTGGTGATACATTGCAGGTGCCAATAAATCCATATGGAAGTTCAAAAAAGCTAGCAGAGGAAATTACAATGACTCTAATCCACAGTTTGTAGCAGCACTTCTGAGGTGCCAAATCTCTATTTCCTTTTCCTTTTTTGTACCGATCCTAGTCGAAACAACCTGCAAATTGCAAATCTTATCATTTCTGGATTGCAGATTTTTCAATGTGAATGGTTCAGGCCCCAAGGGTCAGCTGGGCAAGTCACCATTGTGCCAGTGTCAGAAATTTGGTCACAGAGCTGGAATTCATTCCTTGTGCTTGTGTGCGAATATATTAGGTGTACACTGCTAATTATTGTAGCATATCAGGCTCTATTCTGTGATTGGGCACAGTTTCTCAGTGCACCTCGATTGTCCCTGTAAAGCCAATTTTGTATTGGTACTCCTTGTGGGGTCAGAGTTTTTATTGTCTCGGGAGCTGAAAGGCAGCACCTATGTTTCCACATAAGTAGCACTACTTTAAAGGTTGCCTCTCTCAACTGAAACAATAGTTTGTGGGGATTGTCAAGGAGAGTCTGTCTAGGAGTTTGTAGCAGAATGGCTCAAGATTACAGGAAAAGAGATGAAAGTGAACATCTTTTTATTTCATATGATCTACACGAGAAGCACTTTCACCAGCATTAGAATGACTCAGAGCTTTGTTGGCATATTGTCTATTTAGCCAATGAGTTAAGTCCTCACTTGCAGAGTTATCAGACTTAACCTGAGCAATCACAAAACCTTTAGACCTGCCAGCTTCTAAACCAGAATTCGAGCTCATCAAGATTCACAATATCACTGGTGGCAATTCACCACTGCTTTCAGCATTGACATAACATTTGCTGCTCAGCTCCCATTTTAGCTTTTCTCTCCAACACTATTTGAACTTTCTAATACATCTCTGAAAGAAACATAAGGAGCTTGAACTTAATCCTGGCAGGTGGAGATCCAAAAGGAGAAAAGGCCTGGGGATTACTCAGAGGTTTACTGTGATGCTTCTAAGATCAAGGAGTTTAAATGGAAGGCTAAGTTCACTAACTTGAAGGATTCCCTTCCCCTAGCATGGAATTGGCATAGAACTCACCCCAATGGATATGCTACTACTGATGAAATTGCCAATGGCAAGTACAATCTATGACAGAGGAATTCAACATGCAAGACAGTATATACCTATTCTTGTTGGGAACCCAGAACTTCAAACTGCTTGAGAGAACCTAGTGGAAAGCTCGTCAAATTTGGTGGAAATTTTCTGCAGACTGCTGTCCTGTTTAGATCTAAAACCCCATCAAAAACTCCCCCCCTTGATTCTTGTGATTGTCCTGCCCTAAACTATAGGCCATACAGACAAGATATCAACATTCTCAGTGTAATTACAGATCACAAATCGGACATCAATTATGCTGCTGTTGTCTAATCAGAGGCCTTCTAATAAAAGAAGATCAGTGCAACATTGTATTCTTGTGCAATGTCATCATCTTCTCTTCTTTGCAATTCTTCCCTCATGATCATCATGAGCTCTTCTTTCATCATCTCTATATCTTCTCCTATCTTCATCTATGACCTTTTTCCTGTCTTCATCTCTACCTCTTCTTCTATCTTCATCTCTACTTATTTCATCTTTTTCCCTACCCCTTCTTTCATCCACATCCCTAATATTCTTTGGAATTGCGTTCATCCTTCGGCCAGCATCTTTCATGGAACCATCAAACTTGTCATTAGTCCACTTTGAACTGTCCTCCTTCGGTCCCCAACCAGTGTTTGCATTTCTCTGCACCATAAAACAGGGAAGAAATATGAAGATGTTGAAGAGCAGGGGGATGGAGAAAAAGGAAAAAAAGGTTAGCTTCTCTCATCAACAACCCACCACAGAATTTTGAAACAAGGAGTTTAAGCATGTCTTTGGGTTGGGTTGAAGGTTTATTGTTTCAGACTAGAAACCTTCTCATCATGTGAGAATTTGCAAGAAGATCCTCGATTACATTCCCCACGTTGAAATGCGTAACAAACTCCTCGCTCTTCTCTCTTAGCTTGCTCCTCCTCCTCATTCTCTTCTTGTTTCTTCTTATAATTCTCCACATGATCCACTTTGATGATGCGGCCTACCACTCGTGCCCCATTCAAATTATCTGCACAGCACACCACAGATTTGAAAAACCAAACAGAAAAAACACACCTTTCTTTTGTCAATTGCCTTAAATCACAATGATACTGAAGAAACAAACAACAACAGTTTATAGTTTGCTAGTACAGATTTAAGGTCTGTTAATAGAGGTTTAGGGTGTTAGGGTTTAGAGTTTGTAGTAAAAAACTATCTGCTAGTAGAGCTCACCAACAGAAAGCACAGTGCTCCGTTGGTCTTCATATGCAAGAAAAGCAAAGCCCTTAGACTTCCCAGTAGCCTTGTCCCTCACCAGATTCACATCCACCACCTCCCCATACCTGCAACCCCATTGTCAGTCTGCCTCTCAGAAACCATCCATATTCTTGAAAAGTTAGGAAATCAAGTTGAAAAACTGGAGTACTGAACCAGGAGGACGAAAGGGATTGCAGAAAAACACTGTGCAAAGACTATAACCATAATGCAAGTGTAAGACTGAAATCAAACGAAAACCTGGGGAAGAGAAGAGAGAGAGATGCTTGCTGCGCAAATCATAGAACTGATGACATGCAGCAAAAATCTGCAAAGAGAGTGGAAGGGAGATCTGCAAACTGGATAAAAACTCGAACCCTAAAACTGAAATTCAATGAACTCCAAAGAAGAGGGAAACCACGGTGCCAGAAACTAAACCCTAAAACCTGAAAATGCACCACGAATTGAGAGAGAGTGAGAGAGCTTCGAACCCTGAAACTGGAATGCAATGAACACCAAGGACGAGGGAAACGTCGCTACCAGAAACGAAACCCTAAAACTGAAATACACACACAACTCTATTGCCAAGAAAACCGGGAGACAGAGAGAGAAGGGGAAAGAGCGATAATATACTCACTGAGCAAATACGGCAAGCAGGTCACCCTCCGTGAGGTCGAAGGGAAGGCCGCCCACATAGACATAGGCAGAGTCCTTGTACTTGGCATGCCAGGAACCTTGATCAGAGATACCAGAGGCTTGCTCCCGCGCTGTAATCTTCTGTGTGTTCTTCACTTGCGTCAACGGATTCATGGTCCCTGCACCTTGCCGATTTCCCAATTCCCCGTCCTCCCTAGTTCACCCAATCCTACTGCTCCACAAACAGCTTGTTCCTCAAGACCCGCTTCATCGTCCAGAATCAATTGTCGAGAATCCCTCCAGCTGCAATGCAATCACAAAACCCTAGGGACTGCAGTATGCAACGACACAAGGTTCCTGCTTTTCCTCCGCTGAACCCTTTTTGGGCCTCTCGATCCACTGCAGAGGCGTTCACACCACGACAACTCTTCGGTGTGAAACTTGGTATTACTGAACACCAAACTCCCAAATGAATTCACACCATCCGCAACACTTATGGGACCATTTTTTTCCTTTTTTCTTTTTTCTTTTTTTCCCGCCCCAGAACGCATCCATCGTAGTGAAAACCACTGTCATTTCATTGCCCTTTGTTTCACTTCCAAATGTGGTTTTTTAAAAGATTTAGGAAAAAAAAAAAGGTACCATGGGTCTGCTCAATAATTTAAATATGACAATTTTCAAACTAAACACAAGAAAGTAAATTCAAATTTTTTTTAAATCTCATTATAAAAACATGAGTTACTCCAAAGACTTTATAGTATTTGAATACAAAAATTGAAAAACTTTAATATAATTAAAGAAATAACAAATGCATTTGAAATTGTATTGGTCAATACTAGTGTTCTTTTGTAGTTTTACATTGGAAGTTGAATATGTTTTGATTATAATACAAAAAAGTTGAAATTTCACAAATACATTTCAATGCTCCATTTTACTTGAAAGAAATTCAATTTTTAAATGTTTTATTTATTTGCATCTACTTTTTGACCTACTTTTCAACACTATGACATTGGTTTAAAATTTTAAATGTACTTAAATCTATTGTAAACATGTGGTTTTAAAATATACTTATAACCAAGTCAAAGAACATTATCATATAAATTATTGAACCAAATAAATATCTACTTTCTAGCCATTTACAAGGCCTACTAAGGGCCTACTTCACCACTACTTTCCATTTCTTAGCCAAGATAATTAAAATTGTTCATTTTACTATGCTTTCACACTATGGAGTTGCTATAAAAAATAAAAAACTAACTATTGTAATATAATGGTATCATGGGTTTCAACTTATTGTTGAAATGTGTAATTGTAGCAAACAATTACACTTGAAGACAAGCAAAGGATTTTGCATTTAAGGATAGGTTGGTTATTACAAGGTTTGAAATACAAACTTGGGGAAATTCTTTTTGCATGCAACATCATTGTCTTCTCCCCTTTGTAGAACCCATTCTTACATCATGATCATATGAACCTCTTCTCTTGTCATCATTCTTTGTGTCCTTTCATCTTCATCTTTAATTTGTTTCCCATAATCTCTATTTATTTTCCCATCTTCATCTTTATGTTTGTCATCATTGTCCCTACCTATCCTTTCATCCTCATCCCTACCCTTTCCATGTGCATTTTGTCTATGAAATTTTGTTTACATCTTTCTACCTCTCTTTAGTTTGTCTACTTTAAGAAAACTCTTGTGCATTGGATTAATTTCCATCTTTAGCCCCAATGTTTTTCTGCTACCCTTTTCTTCAACCCTAAATTTCTTTGGCAACAGTTGGAGATGTTCAAGTCAACACCAACAAAAAGAAAGCAAGTTTGCTTGGCTAGATTTGAAAGAGATTGGAGGCACAAATGATGGGCTACCTTATAGCAACCCTAGCTCATGAGTTATTACTGAGGAAGATTTTGGGGGTGAAGGACATAACCTATTTCAAGGGGTTGTCTTCACACGTCTTCTCCTCACCTAAGGCTGCCAAGAAAAAAAAAACCACCAATAATACAACAACTAAACCCACAACATTAAGCTATCTTTTGAGGGCAAATGATGAACCAACAGAAGCCCAAGCAAGATCCTTGAGGAGGGATCAATCAAGGAAGATGGAAACAGATCAAAAACTAAAAGGATCAATTGGTTTAACTAACTGCCCTGAAGCCAATTCCCATGATTAGCACAAC
>Ga0209208_10001439_pt1 | contig 33564 bp, 22 predicted proteins | sample S1TSphfallax_3_FD_187694 | JGI IMG/M metagenome (GOLD analysis project Ga0209208, IMG submission 187694) | Host-associated microbial communities from peat moss isolated from Minnesota, USA - S1T2_Fd - Sphagnum fallax MG (SPAdes) (version 2) | ecosystem: Host-associated > Plants > Peat moss >...
CTAATGGGACATATCAACCTATTAATGGATGAAAATAAATGTAAAATCAATCCAACCAATAGGATGAAATTTCTAATAGTTGCATCATAGTTGTGAGAATGACCAAAATAGTTGAAATTTGATCTTATAGTTGCAATATTCCCAAATCTAGTCGCAAATGACTACAAGTCGCATGTAGTCGTAAATGGACTGGTTACATTTTGGCTGATTTCTACTAGTGAAGCCCTACTATAGTCAAGGATGGTGGTTCAAAAGTATTTTTATGTAAACATTGATCCTATTGCAAGGCAAGTGGTGACATCAAGAATGATGGAGGTCACAACCAGATTTCCACAACAATTTGCAATCACCGCAACATAACGTTCTATTGGGGAAAGGTATGGACCTAAACTTCTTTACATGGTTGTTAGTAACCTATGTATTTTTTCGAATATATACAACACCATCATTGATTCAATTAGCTTGTAATTGTGGCAATGTGACTACATGGCACCCCAACCAAATACATTTGCCTATCTTCAACACTTTACACAAGTTCACTCTTAGTGTTGGGGGGGGAGGAAGTACCATGTAATTTGGCTCAAATTGTTTCTGATACACTTGGAAATACATCAACTTCGGGAGAAACAATTACAACTTTCTACAAATTTGCGCAATTGGACAGTGGAGAACCTAATACACTAAGTTCTTTAAATAAACTTTCCAACTCCATTCCATGTGTTTTCAACTACCCTTTTGTTATGGGGAACTAGCTCACCAAGAAGGAGAGAGACCAAGTCATAGACTTGCTAATTAAATATGAAAATGTGTTCGCATTTTCAATGAAAGATTTAGGAAAGTCTAAACCTTGTAGTTCTTTATAGACCTTACAAATGAAATACCCATCTATCGAAGGAGGCATAGGTTGAACAAACATGAATGAAAATTAGTAGATGAAAGATGCAAAGAGTTCCATGAGGCTGGTTTTATTCAACCATCAAGTTTTGATTTCATAGTCACTATAGTAATGCCAACAAAGAAGGATTCAGCTAGATTATGGACTGAGAAAAAGATGTGCAGGGATTATAGGCCTTTGAACCTAGTTACACCTCAGGACAAGTACTCCATGCCCATCCCTGAAGAATTATTTGATAGCATTGGAGATTCAGACACCTTCACAATTGTGGATCTGAGGCAAAGCTTTAACCAAATTGTGTTCATTGTGAGGGATCGCAAGAAAGTGGCATCCCATGGGAACAACAAGTTGTGGGAATGGCTTGTGATGCCTTTTGGATTAAAGAATGCACCTGTCTTCTTTTAGCGAGTCATGGACCAAGTTCTCGAAGGGGTAAATTTCTTGAAGTGTTACATAGATGACATCCTAGTGCATAGCAAGGGACTCCTACGGGACTTGGCTCATCTTGAGGAGTTATTCAAGAGGCTCCACGAAGTCAATATGAAGATCCATCCTAAAAAGTGTGAGTTTGTTGTCACCTTAATAGTCTACCTTGGACACAAAATTTTGCCAAATGGTATTATGGCTCATTGGGACAAAGTAGTAACCATTTTGGAGATGCCCAATCCTACTAATGTTCGCACTTTGAGGAGCTTCATTGGACTATGTAATTATTATAAGATTTATGTCCAAGACTTTAGTACTATTGTTCATCCTCTCTATGCATTGTTAAATAAGGATATTGCTTGGACATGGAGTGGAGACGCTCAAAAAGCTTTCAACACACTCAAGGAAAAGCTTTTAGAGTTCCCCATTTTAAGAAGACCAGATTTCAACAAGGTCTTCATTCTACACACTGACTAGAGTGCTTTTAGTATTGGTGTTATTCTTGGCCAACTTGATGAGGAAGGCAAGGAATATGTTATTGCCTATGCAACCCGAAGCAATAACAAGGTTGAGAACAACTACTTTTCATACGAAGGGGAATGTCTTGCTATTGTATGGGTCATCATACATTTCAGGCCCTATCTTTATGGCACCGAATTCACTTTGTATACTGACCACCAACTTATCAAGTGGTTGATCACCAACAACAAATTTACTGGTAAGTTAGCTCGTTGGGCATTTATACTTCAAGAGTTTGAATTCAAGGTTATTCACCAACTTGGTATTATACATTAGAACATGGATATCATCTTGCGGAAACCCCTCACTACCTTTGAAGATTTCTTAGAAGCTAGGTAAGACTTTGACCAAATTTCAGCACTATATGTATCTTATGCATCTAGTTATCTTACACTATTATAATGTAACCTAATTAAGCATCCCATTGTGGATATATGGGAGGACTTTGACACTTTGAGGTTTTTTCAGCATGGGGAATACCCTTCCCAAGTTGCATCAAATCATCGAGATCGCATACAACAACAGTCCAAACGCTACTCATGGAGGGACAATCACCTCGTTTGATGCTTACCACAAGGCAATAGAATGGTTCCTCCACCACATGAACAACTTGGTCTTATTCAGAAAGTACACTCGGAGCTTGGACACTTTGGAGTTATGTGTATTTATAGTCTTCTCGCTCCTCATTACCATTGGAGAAGTATGTATGCTCAAGTCTGAGATGTCATTGCTAGGTGTGAACAATGTGATAGAGTGAAAACTTCTTTCTCTTTTCTATAGCTCACGCTTTTTCCACTCCCTATTAAAGGCATGTTCTATCGATGGTCATGTGATTTAGCTGGAAAATTACCACAATCCTCTAGGGGTAATGTCTACATCATGATTATGATTGAACATTTTTCAAAGTGGGTCAAGCTTGTTGCGTTGTCGGACAAATGATCACACAACACCAACTAGGCTTTCTTACAATAAGTCCTAAGTAGGTTTGGGCTTGTGCTAAGTGCCTTACTAATCAAGAACCAAAATTCAAAGGAAAATTCCAAGACCTATTTGACCATGCTTTCATTGACCATTGTCGGACTTCAAGGGATCATCCCCAAGCTGATGGCCTTTCAAAGAGGATGGTTTAGACATGCAAGAAAGGATTTCAAAAGATTTGCCTCACTGGGAACAAAGAGGATTGGGACTTGGCCCTACCTTACATTGCCATGGGTTATAAGATGTCTAAACATGCCTTTTTATCTCATTTCTTTCCTTACTTTCTACTTTTTGGGAAACATCCCATTCCACCCTCTTCCATCATTGCTCAATGGACTAGGTTGTGGACTTGGATTCCTTAACCACTTGGGCTAAGGTCATCACAGAGAAGGCTGCTCTATTCAAGAAGGTTATGCCCATGACCATGGAGAACTTGTCCACTGCATAACATCAAAACACCTTACAGTATGCACACACACAAGGTGGCAGTTACAAACTTAAGGTGAAACAATTTGATGTTGGCAACTTTGTATATCCCCAGTAGCAACCTAATGATACTCTAGACATTTCTTCTAGTCACACTATCTTGAGGATTAAGGCGATCAGGCCTTCAGGTGTGTTGGAGTTGTAAGGAGCTAATGAACACACAATTTGGGATCATTCCAAAAATTGTGCGCCATGCCACCTGCCGAACTTGGATCCTACCATCATCACATCAACTTGGATTCCTCCACTTGACTATCCATGTCAAGTATGTCAGAGGATAGACGATGTTGATCGGATGTTGTTTTGCGATAATGTAATGGTGGATACCATCTATTTTGCCTCAAGCCGAAGTTCATTCAAGTTCCCATCAACATTTGGTATTGTTCATCATGTTCTCCTGAAGCACCTTGATTTCTACCCAGACCATGCCACACTTTTCCGGCTCAGGCTTGGGGGGAAGATACATGAAAATTTCATCTCAGCCTCTTCTTGTGCATTGTATATATATGTGCATGCATTCTTTTTGGTTGATTAGTTTTTACCTTTGACTGGTTTTAGTCTTTTTGTTTAATATAGTTTACTATGAGTTTACACCCTTATGACACCATACGTCACCACACTACACATCACGATAATTGTCATGCCCATATACACAACCTCATACATGATGGCCAATTACGAGCATGCCCATCATGCCTTTTAGGGTTAATGTACATCTGTAGGGTTAATGTACGTTCTTAGGTGATTGTACACTATTAGGTGCTTAAGGTTTTAGCTTGTTGGCGATTGTATAAAAGGGCAAGCCCTTTTCTTCTCCTTTTAGTTTTTCTAGAATTCCTTTGTCAGGGAGAGCTTCTTCCATAGTTAGAAAGTTTTTTCCATAGTCAGACATGATTTTTAGATGCTCATGGCGGCCATTACAAGGCCACTATTTACATACATTACGTTTTCTTTCTTTCTTTGCAACTTATATACATGAGAATTTCATCTCAGCCTCCTATTGTGCATTATATATATATGTGCGTGCATTTCTTTTTAGTTGATTAATTTCTACCTTTGACTAGTTTTAGTCTTTTTGTTTAGTAGAGTTTACACCCTTACGACACCGTACATCACAACATGGAGAGGGAATTAGTGGGTCATTCATGGTTTGCATGGGAAGATGGGGTGGCAAATAAGTTGTGATGGTGCATAATAAAACAAATGGGCAATGAGGATTACAAGGTTCAATGAAACACATGGGACATTTAATGCCCATGAAGAAGGAGGCCTACTAAAAGCACAAGCCCCACTTTTTAAAAATTACGTAATGCTAAAGGGCAATCTTAAATTTACAAAACCAACCACACAAGATTCAACAAAATGAAAAAAAATAAATAAGAAAATTTCTTCATGGTCTTTAACTAGGGGCATTATATATGCCAAAAGGTGTAAATGGGATAACACGAGCCACACCCGCCTGCTTTTTGACTACTTTGTGGGAATTATTCCTAGAATATTTTTGAAAAATCTTTATATATATATATATATCTTAAATCATATTATTTTATTAATGTTTATGTTAAAAATTTGGCAAAATATGTCATTTTGAAAAAAATTCAAATCCATTTGCAAATCTTTTTGCTACTTGAAAGCAAACGTTACAATGTTTAAGGAGTGCTTATGTTTATTTTTTATTCATTGGATTAATTTCAACATCAAATTAAATTACGATTTTAAAATATGAAAAAACCAAGCAAATGTTGCACTTGTTATGGTACATGTTATTATGGCTACACCCTAAAGTCAAACCCAAACTTCAGTATAGGCTTGGGTGTCATGATCACTACTTTATTGGGTTCAATACGACCAAGACACCTTAATACCAAAATATTACATGTTTCATTCCTTGTTCCTAGTCCTATATGATTTAAGATAAACAATGGCACACAAAAGTTTCTTAAAAAATGATTGTTATGGATTAATTACCTTTTTCACTAGGATTCCATCATAAATTTATAGGCTTCATGGGTTTGTTCCAAATTCATGCGAAATATATTATTTCATAGGTTCATATTGCTTAAACACAAATTTCATGCATTATTTAAACATGAAAGTCATGTGCATAACATTCATGTTTAAAGAATATGAATAGGCATATGACATTTGTGTTTAAACAATGCGTATGACATTAATGTTCACACAATAAGTAAATGAATGACATCTGGGTCTATTCCATATGAATTTATGAAAAGTATATTTTGCAGGACTATTATTGTCAAATTGTGGTCCATGAAGTTTGTGATGCCCAATCAATTTTTAAAACTATTTACCATAAAGTCTCAAATGATACCTAACTTTGCGATGTTTTCACACACTTGTAGGATGCAACATGACATTCTTAGTTAGCTAATTGGCTAGGTGACTCGACAAGGTATGTATTTTATGTTGCATTGGCTTTTACTCAACTTGTAAAAACCTTCTAAATACCAAGTGTTATTACTCTCAATTGTTTTCCCCTTTTGCATGGGTCCCACAATCCACCTAGGTCTAGATGACCTCAAATGAACCAATATTGATGTCAAAATGTTAACTTTTTTACACTTTTTGTTACATTTGTTTATGTGGTGCCACTTTAATGGCATGTGAATCATGGAAAGTTATGCTTATTGAATAATATGGAAATTTTAAAAAATTAAACAAGAAATAAACAAATTTTCAATATCAAAGTTTAATTTGAACAAAAGATGTTAAACAACTTCACTCAATAACATTACTTTCATAAATGGCCCCTTAGTTTTCATAATATAATTTATTTCATCCTCAATTTTTTTATAGTAATAGGGTAATATTAAACATCTAAAAAAATCAAATTTTAGTCTTTTTCAATTTTGTGTTTATGAAAATATAATGTTTTTTAAAAGTTCATGAAATTTTTATGACATGTAATGTGATGCATTATATATGTTGTTTAAAGAAAAGTTGTAGCTTATAATTTAGAAAACTATACTTGAAATGTTAACACCTTTTGGTATGATTTGAAATTATAACAATTTTTCAAAATGAAACACAAAATCTAGCAAAATCTATGCTCTTTCAAAAAAAATTATTTATTCAAATTTGATTGTAAGAAAACATATGACATGTTGGGGCAACTATAAATACATAAATTAAAAGTTTCAAAATATTTCATTTGAAAATTCCTTTTTATTTTGGCAAAAGGACCCCAAAAAGGACAATAGTCTTAAATGCAAAATAAACACATTGCCTTGTTATATGTTGTTTGGACCCACCTATGGCACAAACCAGATACAAAAGGGGAAAAAACATTAAAAAAAACCCCTAATTCAACCATGTAATGGACTAGTTACTTGGACAAAATGGTTTTTAAAAAAAACACATTCCACTTCTATGGCCTTTCTTAAACCTAGTCTCTTCAACCATAAAATTTTTCTATTGTGATGGTTCATGATTTGGGAAAACTTCAATGAACAACATTGCATTCATGAAGCACGAAGATCTACATCGCGTTCATTTAAAAAATTGAAAAGTAATGTTGTGCAAGAATAATCCAAGAACAACTTTCCCACAATCTTATGTCACTACACTCCTGTTTTATTGTTGTTTTAGTGTAATAAAAACTAAAAAAGGACCCGAGAATTTACCGGAACTAATTCTAAATTTATTCCAAGAGTCGAAGTTTCTTCCATGATGTGCATGCAAGAAGCGGCCATTACTTTCTAATATCAAGTTTCAGTTTTAAAAGATTAAGAAAACAAAAGTAAGGCAAATCCTCATGCCTAGTGGACAAATAGTGTAAATCCTAAAGCTAGAAGTGATGCCCATGCACGAATAACTTGCCAAAGCCATATGCACATTAGCAATTTTCACCCCCCCAACCTTTTGCCTCCATTTGATATAAGTACTATTGAGATTGGGAAGAATTGCCTTTGTGGCCTCTAATACATATCAATGATGAAATCAAACATCATTAAATCATTTTGTTAAAAAAATGTGGTATGTTAAGATGAAAGCATGAAAAAAAAGAACCAATCATGTTAAGGTTAAAGTTCTTTCCAAGGATTACATTTTCCACATGGCAATTTTCTATTGGTTTATAATGCATTTTTCACATAATTTTTAAAACTAAATATCAAATTTGAAACCAAATATTGAAAAGTTATATACTTTGAACCACATGATTACAAATTCAAAACTATAATAATGTTAAGGATGTTCAAGTATAAAATGTAAAAGGGTATATGTATTTTTATTTTTTGAATCTTTTGAACACATGGATGCCTTTTTTGTGGAATATATTAAAATGCCAAAAAAATTGAGAGTGATTTGGTGAACATTCAATTAGGAAAAAAACTTTCAAAACAAAAAACCACCTATCCACATGCTTTTCTTGAGTGCTTTAAACATATATATAAAAGGAATCTTGAAACATGATGAATTTTCATGAAAGTATAATTGCAACTTATTTCAACTTTTGTAGTTGCAACTTTGAAAGTATAAGAACTTATTTCAAAAATTAAACAATTTTTTTGGTAGAAAATGTTCCCATGGTGATTTTTCAAAAATTCAAAAAACATTTTTTACGAACTTTCCACATTTTTTGGCTCCTTTTTTCATGCTTTTAGCCATCATTACCGTTTCAAGATCAAGATTCATGGCAACATGAATAATATCTAAAACTACTACAAGTAAAAAGTGTCACAACCCTACTTTGAGAGAGTGTGAAGATGAAACTCACACTTGCGAAATGGGGACTTGGGAGTCCTTTGGGACTCTCAAAACTTTAAAGTTCAATTGCAAGGGTCAAAACATTTCGCATTGGGGCGTTCTTTATATCATTAGAAAGCTATCAAAGTGTAGATGTCAAAAATGAGCTCGCATGAGCCATTTAAACATCTTCAACACAAGTTATGACAAAAAGAAAGGTTGGGAGTCAAACTGGCAGTTTAACTCTCGACCACTAAAAGTCGGGAATCGACCCGACGCCGACGCGTGCAATGGGAGTGAAACACACCATTGGAAAACTCTTGAAGAAAGCTACAATGTTGCTTTAAACCTCGTCTCAATCAGAGGTCTGAACAAAAAGTTATAGTCCCGCAAAGATGTGGGAGTCTAAATGGTGGTAGTTTCAGGACTCTTCCTTGGGAGTTTCAGGACAAAAAGCAATTGGGATGTGGGTGTCGTGGGGAGGCACAAAGAATACTATGTGGGGGAAGGTGGTGGCTTCCCCTAAGTTCGGGCCGTGGTGAGTCTTGTGAGTCCAAAGTTGCCCGTGGCTTGTCTTAGCATTAAAGGTGCTCTAGAAAGTGAACTAACCAACTTGTTGGTTGGTTTGATGCAAGTTCGAGTAAGTAACTAAAGCTTGTCACTCTTCCTAGTCCCATCCCAGAGCCTCAACACGCTCCTCTACCCCTTCTAGTGCTGAGAGTTCGGAGCGTGCCCCGAGTTCCTCACAATTCCATTGTTCGAGTAACTTAAACCCATCTTGGGTCTAACTAGGAACTTGGGAGCATGTCAAAAAGGGGGGAAAAAATCGTTTGCAGAGGAACACTAACTCTATAATTGCTTGTTTCTCCTCATCTTATAATTCTAATCACAAAAAATAGTTAGAAGTGCAACATGTCTTGGGAAAGGGTTTACAAAAATTACAACAAAAACCACCTATTTTTTTGTGTATATAAACTAACAAGGTCTTTGGAAACAAAATGGGGAATAATCAAATATGATGTTTCAAAGTTCATAAGGAATTTTGAAATTATCCAAGCTTTCCAAAAATTAGATGCAAACCACAAGAACATATTACAAAAATATTTAAAACTCTATAAGGTGAAACATCTAAAAAAGGTAAAGCTTTACTTTCATACATTGTTGGTTGGTTTTAATAGACATCTCACATTGGGTTGATGAATGCATGAAAGCTATAAAAATCATGCCCCTTAAGCAAAACGGATGTGCTTCACTTATGTCAAATGTTGATGCAAACAAGGTTGAAATTCCAACAGCTCCAAGTTTTGTAACAAAATGTTGTAAGGTAGAAAGTTGCCAAAGACTAATAAAAAATAAAAAGTGTGTGATGAAAGCACTTGCCCAAGTCATAACAAACATGGCCACAACAACATTGATAAAAAAAACATCTTTGGAATGGAAAGTGCAATGACAATGTTCCCAAAATCCATAGATGAATTGTTCTTGGAAGAAGCCCAAAAGTATTTCTAGTTACAAAGGCAAACGAGTTGTCAAAATTGAAAGTGTCATTACAAATTATTGCAACATCCATTGTAGCTCCACCAAATGTCACCACTAGAATTCCATTGCAACCTTACAAGTATTTAGAGAGAAAAATAACAAATGATACATTTACTCAAAATAACAATGTAGATTCATCAAAATTACAAAACTCAATTGAAATGATTAAGTTAAATGCAATTGACATCACACAAATAACTTGAATAAGTTTGCGCAATGTTTATCTTTTATATAGTGATGTTCATTTTTATTGAACAAGCCATGGCCAAAATGGCTTGTCAATTCCATAATTCTATTGTCAAAACCCTTTCTACTCCCATTCATTCAAGCTCAACTTCATCAATTCACAAAGGTGTTCCCTAAAAAACTCTTGAAAGTCGAAAGAAAGTTCTGAAATTGTGTAAAAAGAAGTAGATGTATACAAAAAATGCCCAAGTGTAGAAAGAAATGTGTGATTGAAAGTTCCCAAAGAAAATTCATTGTGAAGTTTTGAAAGGAAAACATTACATGAACAAAGAATTGGGAGAGACAAATCACATTATGGCTACCTATGCATTGGCAATTTGCACTTGATGGCCTTTAATTGTGGAAAATATAATAAAATTTGCCAATAACATGATGGAGATGCTTTTAGGGCATGAATATATATAATGCATTTAAAAGGGTTGGAATAGTCCCTTTTCACCAAAAAAATCATCAAAAGGCATCACAAGTTTTTGAATGTCAAATATTTTGTTGTAGACTCCCACTTTTTTGAAAAAATCACCTAAAAAGGATATAAATTTATCCTTTTAGGAAGGTATTGCAATATTTGTGTCTACTAGCTATAGTTTTAAATATTCCTTCAAATAATGTTGCCAAATAAATTGAAATTTGGCTAGGGATGCTCACCATTTGGTTCCATTGTAACCTAAAACAATGTCAAACATTTTTTGTGGATGAACGTGGATGGAACTGGGAACCTTAAGTTGGTTGGGTGATAGATGATGCCAAATTGTGAAGCAATTATGCTTCATTAGGAATTAAAGACACCGAAAGTCCAGTTTCTTGTTTTCTTTTCTGCATTTGGCTTTGTTTTTTTGTTTTGCAAGTTTTTATGTTTAATATTGTTCTTCAATGGAGTGGCTTCGGCAAGTTGGTTTTAGTGATGGAATGAAAACCTTTTTATTCAGTTAATGGTCTCTCTAGGGTGAAAGCACATTACGGATGAACCAATTTTCACCATTTTTCATTCAAAAAAGTGATGTATAATAGGTGTGTAGTAAGTTAAAATCTTGATGGCATTTTTTGAAAACCCTAAACATAAAAAAAATAGCTTTAGAATGTGCATGACAAGATTTTGGAATTCAAAGTTCATTTTGAATCAAAGTTAAGCTTGATCCAATGGTTAGATGAAAAGATTTGGATAAAATCAATGTGCATAAAGTATATAACATACATATTTTCAATGGCCATAAGACTTCATGTTTGTGGTTCATAACACATTACCAAACCAAAAAGAATGAAAAAATAATACAATGCCCACATTTAAAATCTTCTCCTTTTTCTTAAGGTAATGTTCTTTTCCCATAAATAAGAGTTTATTATGCATTTATTGTTCAAAAAGTGCAAAAAAACACATTTTTTGAATGGATTTTCAACGAAAAATTGTAAATTTTTAAATAGTTTTAAATTTAGTTGATGTACTTCAATATCATTCACCACCAAAAAAATTAGTATAAAAATCCACACATAACTTTAGTTTTGAAATATATTTGCAATTTTTCATATTTTGTGACATTTTTTTTTTTGACAAAAATATATTTCATATGCTCAAGTTTGTAAATGTTTGTAAGAATTTCTTTTTAAATAAATTAGTTTAAGTCTAAAGTTAATGCAATATTCTTGAAATGAAAAAAAAATCCAAGATGTGATGTGCACATGTACCCAAAATAATCAAATGTAGAATTTATGTTTCTGTGATTACAATTTTTGGGGGGTGGAATGTGCTTTCACCCTATGGTGAATGTGAGTCACGATTCATGGAGATGATTGGTATTGTTGTTTCTATGGAGCAAGAGGATGACATTAAGGACAAACTATATGAAGCAGGATGAGGAGGACGAAAGGCATGCATTCTTGGGAAAATAAGCTAAGTTTCGATCTTCAAATTGTGAAATTGTTGAGTTTTTGAATAGGAATAATGAACAGTTGGGGATGAATGGCCCTATGAAGTTCTCTTTATCTCTAACCTATTACATGAGTTTTGTTGTGCCATGAGTATCAGGAGGAGATTAAGAGGTTTAGAGTCTATGGTTAGGGACCAATTCATGATCAAGGGAAAGGATGAAAAAGTCTACTGATTTCAAGAACAATTGTGGTGGCAACATCATTTGGTTTTTGGGTTTTGGGACCTCAAAATGAAAATGTTATATGGTTTGTTTTCAAAAGAGAATACCTATGCTATAATGGGAGTTCCAGGGATTGAGGAACAATTGGGCACTTTAAGGTTTAGATGAAGGGTTTTCACAATCACTAGCATTGTTTTTAGTCTCTGTCCAAGTTCTGAATGGGAACGATATGCTGATGAGGGGATAACATTTGTGGGGTTTTGTGGTTGAATGATGAGCTGCCACATTCACTCACAACCAGTTGATTATGTGAGAGAAAATCAAGAAAGGTATGATCCCTTGAGATGTTTGTTTTTCAATTGTGAAGTTCTTCAAGTAAAAAGATCTTTAGTTTAAGACAAACACTTGCTGTAACCTCCTTTCTATTCCTTGGAAATATTTAGCAAAACTTGGTAAATCTACATAGAATTTATTAAGGAGTGCCATGATAAAATCACTCCTCCCCCCTTCTTTTTAGTGACACCATCAAGAAATTGAAAAAAAAAAACCAATTAATCACAACTTTTTTGGTCAATGGGTTGATAAACTTCATGTTTAAACCTTCAAAAAATTGAAAAAAAATTATGAAAAAAGTTCATAGGCCAATCATGTCTTTTTGGGTTCATGGTGTAACAAATGTCGAAGCCACCTTTGAAAATGATTATTAAAACTTCTAAGTTTGTACCATCAAAATTTAATCAATCAATTTTTTTTAAGTTCATGGATTAACAAACTTAGACCCCCTATTTGAGGTGGACTAAAAAGTGGGCTTAGAGTGGGCTTGGCACAAAGTCCATTAGACCATGAAACAATATCCATAATGCATTTAATATTAATTTTTTGTCCTTTCACATTTCCTCAATCACTTGGTCTTTCAACTTTGTGCAAAGTGAACTTGAACCTTGAAGTGGCTTTTCCTTCAAACATAATGTTTCTATTTTAATAATCACGGGCTTTCAAGCTCTACTATAAAAGTGGTCTTATGTTGTCCAATTTGTTTCATGTTTGTGGTTTGGGGTGGGGCAATAAGTAACCCTATATTGAACTAGTGGGTACCCGTTAATTGCTTCAACCAATTAATAATGCACGCACGCTCTCATAACCTAGGTTTCAGGACCTCGATATTTGGCTCCCAGGACCTGGGTTTCAGGACCTCAACACGAGGTGTCAGGACCTGGCTCTCAGGACCTGGGTTTCAAGCCCTCAACGCGAGGTTTCAAGACTTGGATCTCAGGACCTGGGTTTCAGGCCCTCGGTATTTGGCTCTCAGGACCAGGGTTTCAGGACCTTGAAAGCTCTCCATCCTACGGTCGTCTTATCTTTTTCCCGTCACTTTTCTCTGCGTCCACTGTCACTTTTCTCTACGTCCAGTGGTCACAGACAGACAGACAGACGTAGTGACAGAAGAAGAAGAGTCGGAGAGGAGAACTGGCCTTTGCATTTTAATTCACCGGCAAAACCGGTTCTGCTATAGAAAATGCAGGCCGGTTCCGTCGGCGAATTAAAACGCAGAACCGTCGCGTCAGACAGACGGACGCACGGACGGACGGACTACGTGAATTTATATATAAGATATGGTAAACACTAAACAATGATAGAGGCACAAATAGCGGGTGTGTGTGGGTGGAAATGCTTTAAAGTAAAAGCACCTAAAACCCTTAGAGCACCTTGAACCATGTCCTAACATGAACACAAGCTACTAGCATTCGCTCATATACTACTACCGAAATATACCAGCAACCAGGAGCAACCATAGTCATGCATAACTAGCAAAAAGATTTTGACAAGTATTTTGATGCCCATTATAGAATGACATCACATATATAACTGCTTTGAAACTTTGGGTTCACAAACGACCGACCAACCTTATCAAAACACTTTACTTCTGATTGATTTCTTAACTTTTGTGAAACAGAATGAACTGAACCCTGTATCATATCAGTTTTCAAGTTGGATTCTCTTTTGGGAAACTCAGAATAAGTCTCTTGAGCTAAACCTCCTATGAACATATTTCCTTCAAGGTGGAGTTTTTTCTGGAGTTAAAATTTTAGATTTTTTTATTGTACATGAGGGTTGCAAAAAGGGTACACAACAAAGTGAAGAAGTCCTCCATCCCAATCATAATTTAACAACATCTATATTATTAAACTAGATCTTCTTTGAATGTCAATCTCAGCATGAATTTTCAGTTTGGAGTATATATGATTGTTATCATCTGTATGGATTGGACGGTATTAAGGTACACTTTTATTGTGGTCCAATCCTACTATCATTTATTGGGTGAATGGGTCAAGAATTGTGAGTGCTTGAGATTCATACAGTGGATTTGCTAAAAGTGTTGAATCTGTATTCTGTTTGAAAGTCTTCTATATGGACGGTGAGCCACTTAATTTTTCAAGTCTCCCACAAAGAATTACAACTGACATACTTTTCAGAAGCTGTGTTGGAATGGGAGTCTGCTGAAGTACCCCCTCCTCAGTTGTAATGCATTTTTGTTACGAATCCAAGGCAAATGACCAACAGTTCTCTGAAATGCAAGCGTTATTTAGACCTACAGTACAAGTTGTCTGGAAGTTTTTCTTTGTGTGTGGAGCCTACAATCCAGAACCTCGAACCTTAAAACACTAAACTGTACAATCCAGACCCTACCCTCAAACAGGGGATAAAACAGCATATTGAGGACCAAAGGGGAGGTCCAAAGTCCAAACTGGACAGAACTTTATGGATCAGTTTTAAATGTAACATCTAAAGTGCATTGGGTCTCACAAAAAAGCATCAAAAAGTTAGATTACGTAGCCTCCTCTAATGAAGGTGCCCAGAAGAGATCAAAACCTGCCAAAAGCACAAAACAAAACAAAGGAAAAATCCCTCTAAGTTAAAAGACATTCTGATTCATCTCATTCATTTGGCTTTCAACTTTGCAGACCACCTGCTTCCAGCCATAAAAGAGAACACCAAGTTGCTTAGAGTGGGCTCAAACCACACCAATTACATTAACACCACCACTGTTGGCAAATCTGACAAGTAATAGAAAGCTTTGAAATCATGCAAACCATAACTAGTGCAGTAACCTACTTTTCCTCTCCTTGGGTTGTTGTGTCCTGACTCCTGATCACTGTTTTTTTTTTTCTTTTTTTTGGGGTTGATAAATTTTAGCAAAATTTCAACCCTGCAAATTAAAATGTAACTCTTTCAAAAATATTCCTTGTTTTCTTTTGAAATTGTTTGCCTAATTTTAGAGGAAAAAAATTTCAGAATTTTTTTCCACACATGAACACAGTTCTTAGTTTTGGGGCAGTTTTTCACCAGTTTTCTTGACAGTTTGCACAGCTTTTTACCAACAGAGTCACCAATCAGTGCTAAATCCTTTTTGGGATGATCACCAATGATACTAAATTAGAAAACTGAAAAAGAAACAAAGGTCCTGATCGCTGATTCATTACATTGCTGTATATGGGATTTAACTAGATAATGGCATAGTGTATACTATGATATAATTCCTCAGTAATTATCTAATTCCTTGACAAACCCAATTGGTGCATTGATTTTTGAGATCTTGTATAATCCTTAATCAAGGTTGCAAATTTCCTTGCATTACATGTCAGTGTCAAAACACTTGACATTGTGTACTAAAAGTCTCCTTTGTCATGGAACGGAAAAACAACCACCTCCCTGCATAAGGGCTCTGTGCTTTATGCCAAATTCAAACACCATCAGAACAAATGATAGAACTCTATAACATGGTCAAGTTATTTGAATTCAAAAATGACCTTTGAACAGAATATGCCTAGTACAGCTTAGGTCTTCAACTGTCACTCACAATTTACAAACTGGTTTCCAAAAATGTGAAAAGAAACCCCAGGGTGATGATTCAGTAGTGCATCCCAGTGTTTTTATTTTGGGCGAAATTTCACCAAATTTTGACCTGAAAATATCATTTCGACCTATGTAAAGGATTTTTTCATGGAAAAAAATGACCTAAATTCGCCAGATTTTGAAAAAGAATAAATCCCAATCATCCAATTTTCTTGATAAGTTCCAGTAGTTAACCAAGAATAGAGAAGGATTCTGGTTTTTTTCTACTTTCATATTTAGTATGTAGTCAAATCTGGCTAAATCATCTTATGACGATTGCTACTGCAGTTATATCACAAAATTGGAAAAAGTAAAATGGTGTAAACTCTGTCAGGGGCCCTAAGGCCTGAAAAGAGGTTCTAGGTTCAAACCCACTGGTGTGCAGGTGAAAAACCCTGCTGGCCCTCTGCCACTGAGCTGGCCTTGGGGTTGCCATCGGCTTGTGGGTGGGGTGTGCTGTTCTGCTTTTACAAAATGAAAATAAAAACAACATAAAGGCCATAGCTAGGGACTCTAGGGATCATTCACACATTGGTTCCAAGTTCAAGTTAAAATCTTATACCAAAATCCTACAGAAATGCAAAGTCTCTTCCCTACAAGTCTCAAGAGGACTCACTTAGTATTCTCTTCTCCTCTTCCACCAACGGAAGTGGAAGATTTGGTTAAGTTTGATTGGGGCGATCCATAAAAATATTCGTTAATACTGAGACCACCAACATCTTTTGGGGGTCCTCTCAATACTAAGGCCCACTTTAGATGAGGGTCCAGGGTTCAATTTTCTAGGAACCAATTTAGACTGATTTCAAGCAAATTGAATCCTTGAGTTGGACTATACCTTGGTCCATAGCCTGATTTTTTGTTCTCCAAATCAGGAGCTCTCGTTTTAGCATTGTTTTTTGGTCCGAACCAAATGATTTTCCCTACAAAACAGTTGCCATGTAGGTTTAGACTCAATTTCTCACTTTTTGGTCTTGGACCCTCGTCTACAGGCCTTGGGACCAATTTAAAGTTTTGACCAATAAGATTGCTTGAATTCATTGGTCCCTGGACTTTGGACCCTTGTCTAAAGGCGTCCTAAGATCAGGGTGGTCCCTAGATAAGGGGGTCCTCAAGAGACTCGAATTGTGGGTCCTCACAAACCTGGAGCAGATCACGCAGAGAACATGCTCTCAACATGATCATTTGTTGAGAAACAAAAAGCTCTGCACAGCAGGGACTAGCCCGATTCACGGTGCAACGTTGTCGGCTCGTATGACTTAGAAAAGTGTGAAGAACCTCTAGAGTATGTTTACTGTATTTGGACGTCACCTTACTCTCAGTAAAGTTTCAACTTCAAAAGAGGATCCCACCCTCCATGTTAGGTTCCCCAAAATGAAAATACTTTATATTTAAGGTTCCTCCTCTCCTACCAAGTGAAATCACAACATTCCATTTATGAAAGAAAAACTTTACTAATACTTTTTACACTGGGTAAGGACCAGTGCTGTGCAGGTACCTGGATCCAAGTGTTAAAACTGATAGTTCTGGACCCAGATATAAGAACTTGACCTAACTAATTTTAAATATGAAGAATTCAATTTAGACCTTTACTTGTGAACCACCCAATCATTACTAGAATTGGGGTAAAACTTGAAAATTTTTACCAGCCTGTTTTTGGTGAAAGAAACTCTGGGGGACTTATCCCGGGTTTTAGTGTCTTAGATGGGTATTATTAGAGTTTAGAGTTTCTTTCATCACTTTGAATTTGTGCATATGAGTTTCCTCTTTGTGTAGAAGCTACCAGCTTTGATTTTTGTTTATTTGATTTCTTTAATTTGGTGTTTGTCTATCCGAGCTTCGATTTTTTTAATACTTTGATTTATTTAGTGTATGTGCTTCTTTTGAAACCATAACCCTAAATCCTAACCATACTGATAATTGTATCCACTTCAACAACCCTAAACTTTATACCCAATAGATGTCATTAGTTGAAAAAAAAAAATTGAACCATACCTGAAGGTTTTGAAATATTTTTTTAAAAATTCAAAACTTTATGTGAAAGGGTAACAAAAGTTATAAAATACCAAAGTTATAAAATATTGAGGATAGAATGTTATCTTTAAAATCAATATCCACACAACACTGTAAGGACCCCAAACTAGGTTGTAGTGGGATTTTGAGTCTTGCCTTGAACTCTCACTTCATGAACAACTCTCATTCCCAATAAAACCCCATTCGTGGTCCTTAGTATTATTGGTTGAATATTTATTTTTACCCAACTAAATGGCCAGGTCTAAAGTAAGCTTTTGCAATCTAGTTGGCCTACTATGAATATTGATGAGAATAGTATTCAATCAATATTTTACTTATATTTGAATGTGAAGATTTGCATACCATCAACACATGTCATGTATATGATCAACATATGTCATGTATATGGTTGTTGATATCAAGGTTTTAACCTTGATATCCTTGGAATCAATCCAATATGACATGGAATGGTGATTAGATATTTTTACAAGAAGTGGGAATGGGTTTGTTTGTGGAGATGAAGTTGAACCTAATGGATGAAAAGATAAAGGAGAATATGACAAGAGGAAAACTACAAACCTTTCAATAGTTGCAAGGATCAAAATGAATGAAAAGGGTTTAAAAATGGATCAAAGGAAATTTAAGGGAAAAGCTCATTTTTTGGATTCTTCTTCCATTTAATATTTATGTGATTTGTTTATTTATAAGGGAATGTATGGCATTGATGTGTTGTTTTTGATTATTTTGTGTGTGTTGTGTTTTGACAATGGCCTCTTCAATGGTTTTGTTACAGTGTTTTTCAAGTGATTTGATAATTGCAAGTGTTCTATTTTCCATGGGTTCACATCTATCATTCACAAATTAAGGTGGGTAGCAAGTGATGTTATGAAATGATGATGTGTGGAAGTGATCAAAAGAAGAGCTAAATGTTCTTTGTGTTTGAAACTTAAATGTGTGTGAATAATTTAGTGTGGTGTTTAAAGGCTATATTCAATGGATAATGTCTTGGATGTGGTTTTTGTTTTGGGTTTGGATGGAATTAGGTTTCCATAAATTATTCTATTGCACTCATGGTGCTTATTGTAATATGACCATGTGTAATAAAAAAATTAAAGGAATGTGGAAGGAGATAATGAACAACAGAAAAAATATATAATGGAATAAGGTTATGGCCTTTTTAATTGAGGAGATAATGGGAGATCTTAAAGGAAATTTTGAATTTGTTGTTGATTTATCAAGGATTTATCATCAAACATCATTGAGCTCCTTTCTATTTTTGAACTTGTAGTTTGGGTGTTATGTGGGATTGGGTTGTCAAACTTTATCTATAACTTGGGGTATATGAAATGGTTTATTGTGGTTGCATTTTTCTAAATGTGGTAGTTGGGTGAAAAAATCTTTTGAGATAAGGGTTGTTCAATTTCATATATGGGTTCAAAGGTTACAAAGTTGGGAGAAGGTATAAATGCTTAGGGATCTAATTTTTTTATCAAGGATAGAAGGATCTTTTAAGCATTTTTTTGTTGAAGTTAGAATTTCAAAGGCCATATCCAAAATTCTATGATTTTTGGAACCTATTCATTTTTAAAAGTTCCCCATTTGAAGTAAAACTTTTGATTTCAAAAGATTCCACTTTTGTATAACATTAGATTATGTAAGAATTGGATTAATGAACCCCTCTTCCAATTTTTTTTTTAAAAACATGAAACAAATTTCAATCCCTAGGAGTGAAAAAAAATGATGCTATGAAAGGTATTTATGGACACTTTAGGCTACAAATACCCCCACATCAAGAAACACCAAAGTTTGAAAGATTTCCATGTGAATAACAAACTATCTTTCTTAGTGTGGCCTAAGTTGTTGACCCAAGTGTGAACATGACTATGTGAACAAGATCAAAACAATATAACCAAATTGTGAAAATAATATTTTAAATTTGATTTCTTTGGAATTTGAAAATATTTGAATTTTCTTATTAATTTACTCAAAATTCAATATTTTCAACACCTAAGGTTTAGAAAAATTTTATCTAAAAATAACCTCCAAGAAATCCCACTCATTATCATTGATAACTTTCCAACAATATCAATAACATGGTCCAATTTCCCTAAACTTCTTACTTTTGGTTTTTTGAATTTTCAAGGATGAAATTGTACAATATTCAATAATTCTTCATTATGATGAAACCACTTGGTGCACCCATATTTATAAGGTTTTTTTCAAGACATTAAGGTAAAAACATAGTCAAAGGGACCACCCATGTGAATGGACATTCCTTAAAACTACATTTTTGTATGTTTGAAAGATCACAAGTGAAGCACAATAGTTTGAATTGTCATATTAAAAGCATATTAATATTTGCAATTAATATGCTTTTAATATGTAAAAACATATTAATTGCAAAGATTACATGCTCAAAACTTGACACAAATCAAATATGTTTTTGCATGTTTAAAACACTAAAACCTTGAGAGTGGACAATCCTTATTTTTTTCAAATGTCTTTTTTTTCTACCAAATGTGCACCATTCTTTCTAAAATTAAAAAGGATTTTAACACTGATTATTAGAAAGGCAAATGAGTTGAACAATTGATTTTTTTTAATAATTGATTTGAGCACATTTGGTTCAAAAATGCTTTTGACCTTGAAAATTATGAACTTTAAAAATGTGCCTTCAACAAAAGTTGTTCATGTTTATGTGATAAAAGACATGAATGCAAAATATATATGATATAAAATGATTTTTTAATCAAAATGTATTTATATTTAAAATGCAATGTTAAATGGGGTACCCGAAATAAACATTTTAAAGTTATAAAATAACACAAATTTAATGACACATGTCATGTGTAGTCCTTGGAAAAGGACTTTTACCTTGGTGCCCTTAACTCCTTTGACCATGTTTTCATCCATTAGAAAAAAATCCATTTGTAAAGTTTCCAAAGTTAAGGCCATTACTAAAATTCTTGATTTTTTTACCAATAAATCTAGTAAAAAATACCCAATTTGGACAAGTGTAAAAAAAACCATTTGATCATTTTGGACAAGTCGATTTTGACATGTCCATTGTAACTAGGGTGGTATTTTTTATTAACAAAATATGGACCATTTGATTAGTCATTTTGATTAATGAACAATGGAAAATTTGACTAGTCAAAATTTTGCCCATATTTGAATATTTTATCTTTAAATTATTACCCAAAAAATATTTTTGTGGTAGGTAGGTCGTAACTAGGCAAGCAAGTAGGTGGTAGCCTAGCCTACCCCACCTTATCCTACTTGATCTATTTTAACCTAACTTAGTATATCTTACTTAATTTACTTAGTGTACATCACTTAGTACCTTAGCCCCTTAAGCATATACATAAGTTTTAAATGTTAGGAATTGAACCCTTGACCTCCTCAATGATAAACCAAGTCTTTAACCAATGGACCACAATATCAAAAAATTGTTCAACTATTGTTAGGTTTTTTATTTCACATGTTTATTTCAACACATCATTACAAGATTATGAGGTACAAAAGTAGGTAGGTTGTAGGAAGTAGGTGGGTGGTTGGATGGGTAGGTAAGTAGGTAGGTAGGTGGCCGGGTGGCGGGCGGGTGGGTAATTAGGTAAATAAATAGGTAATAACTAGTAAGTCGGTGATTAGATAAATTAGTAGGTAATAAATTAGTAGGTGGGTAACTAAACAAATAAGTACGTAATAATTAGTAAGTAGGTGGGTACGTAAGTAGTGCAAGGCAAAAGAAAACTACACTATCCATTTTTGCATGTCACAAAGCAAAAATCCAATACCTCTTATCATGGCAATGTCTCTTAACTCTAATTAATAAGGAAATTTATAAAAAGGGACTCATATTTATAATATACATTGGTATAAAAAGCTAATAGCAAAAAAAAAAAAAAAAACAAAAAAAAAAAAAAAAAAAAAAACCAAATGACCATTTTTTGGTCGTTGGGAGATTTTTTAATTTGTGTTTAATCTTGTGCCATAGTCCATACACATTTTCAAATGGACTCGTAACTCTTGGAATATTAAATGAAATATGTTATGGTACTCTACCATAAGTTGTATGATTAAAATGAAAACAAAATTCTTATTGGGACTTATTGGGGACGTGATTACAAATGAGAATAAACATTTAGGTACTTTTGAAAGCCCCATAATTCATTATTCTATTTTCAATGTCAAAAATTTGAATTTCATATAAAAACATTTCATTCAAAGTATTCAATAATGTATTAGGAAAGGAGGGCAAAAAATAGTTCTTGCAAAAGTTTGATTTTTGGTTGACATATTTATATGAAAGTTTTGATAACACTAAAAACTATGCAAAAATGGATTTTTATTATGCCACTTTTGGTCCACCTTAGCTTGCTTTCACCCTACATGTATGTAAGTAGGTGAGTGGGTAGGTAAACAGGTAGGTAAGTGGGTGTATAAGTAGGTAGGTAGGTTATAAGATTATAGGTGGGAGGTACAAGGTACATATGTATTAGGCATAAGATGTCCCATTTGACTAAAAGAACAGTGGTCATTTAAACTAATGATATCAATTTCTTATCTTCAATTCAATTAGATGTCCCATTTGATTAAAAACCCATTGGTTATTTTGATTAAGGTTGTCCAACTTGACTAGATGTATTAGTCAATAGTCATTCTAGTCAAGTTGATTGATCAAAAAACACATGTTGCAGGCCTTTAGTCAAAATGGACATGTCAAAAAAAGACCAGTTAGTCAACTTGAATTGTTTGAAAAACCAAGAATTCTAAAAGTGGGCCTAGGAAGTTTTTCAATAAATTTATGCCTTTTAAGCATAGACATAAGTTCATTTTGTTTTTATACAAGGGCACAAGTATTGAGTATAAACAAGGTGATGCCCATTGGACATGAACCTAAACATGTGCATATAGGAACATGATCATAATTCACATCATTTTGCATAAAAACCACATCTTGTGTGAATGTAAAAACATAACACACAACTTCCAAAAACTTGTTTTGATTTTTAACAATTTATTAATATATATTATAATCCTGCTCCAATAACTAACTTTTAACTATATATCAAAGTTGTAAGCTATATAAATGTGAAATTGTAGCATCTAGGTGATGAAACAAATCTACCAAATTGGATTTAGTGATGGCATAGGAAACTTTTATGCCATAATCCACCAATTGCCTTGAGCTATGACTTGGTGGTGAGCACAAAGTGTTTTTGTAGACTCTCCAAGCATACAACAAGGAAGCAAAAACATTCAAAACAATCACACATTCAAGATCTCTGAAATAGTTGATGTTGCATTGAATTTCACTCACCACAATTACATCAACTTTTTGTAGCTTTTCATTAAACATTAAACCCACATAGACATATTGATGCATAGTCAAATTCTTAAATTAAATTCTTAGGCACCAAAAACTAAAATAAAATTACTTCCCTTGTTACTCCTCACATGATTAATTGTAGTTGTAATTATCTTGAATTTTCACCTTTCAACACCACAGATTGTTAATCTTCTTCAAATAGATTGAAATTTGCAATGAGGTCTTCATGTTCTGAAACCTTATTTTCTTTAGTATTGAGTTATTGTTCAATGGATTTAGGCCCATTTGTGAACCCAAATCTAAGATCATCTCTAGTTGTTTCTTCATGATTAAAACCAAATTATCAAATTTTCTATCCCAAGCCAATAATGTTTCAAACTTGTGTGACACCTACCAATATTGAAAATCCTTTTAGTTTCAAATTATGAACCAACAAGCCCATGATTTAATGAACAATATATGATGAATTAGGAAATTGTTATTCATGGTCTACCATTAACTCAAAGGACTGAATGGATCGATAGTCATTATAATCTAATCAAAAATAGATAATTCAACTTTGATGAGTCCAAATGTTAATGACCCAAATACACCCAATTCAAACACAACAACACCAATGGGTTCAATATTGATAAATTATGGTGCCAAGGCTTTGTAAATAATCAATTTAATAAAAAAACATCAAGGTTATATTCTTTAGCAACTTGGAACACATATATAATTAGTTGTTAATTTATGCTTTTATACAAGCTAATGGATGGGATGAACTCCGCCTAGTGGGCACCTGATTAAACAAGTTTGTGATCATTTTATACATGAATGACATTTAAATACATGTCTCAATATGCTTATTATTAAGTAAACATGAGAATGTCACTAAAAATTCCCAAGAAATAACATCAACATGTACATAAATGTTTAAGGAATTAAAGGAATGATAGTGGATATACATGACACATTGTGCGAAAACCAAATTTGACAAATGTTCCAAAAATGATGAATTCTTGAAAGAATTCATATCAATTTGATGGGACAATTACAATGCATTTCTAATCCATCTTAAGTGCTTAAGCCCTTCAACTTGGGTTGTCCCTATTCACTTTGAGGTTACAATTGAAAGATGACATAATTTATCATTATTTTCAACTTTATAACACAATGTGTGTCAATAGTTTTGAAAGATTATTTCAAACCAAGGGTTAATGCTCCCATTAGTGACAACAAAAAAGTCAAGTTTTTGAGTTTTGGACAAAGGACACCATGCCAATCCAGCAATTGATCAAAATATGCTACTTGTATTATAATAAATATATTAGTAGTTTCAAAATCTATATAACATGAAAGAAATATTTCGCTTGGTGAGTGTAATCCTATTCAAATGAGCCAACAATGACATTTAAAGATTCAACCACAAATGGGCATTTTTTGAATATTTTGACTTTTTCATAAAAAGGAATTTTTGACAAATGTTTTTTACAACATGTTCTTAAGAATATTAACAAGCCCCCCAATAAATTACATTATATGATTCAATTATTTTCGAATAAATATGAATTTTCTAAAAATGTACAAATTCTGCCAGATTTTATGTTTCATCTTGAAAAATGATCATAATTTCAGATCATTCTAAAATATGATAATTATTTTAAGTTTTAATTTTTGTATCATAAATAAAAAAGGTGCAGTCACAATAGAAGAAGCCAAAAATGATGTTAAATGGGCCCTAAAAATAATCAAGATTGGAAAAATATTTATGTTTTACCATTTTAAACCATCATGGCAATCATGGCAAGTTGTTCCTTTTTCATACATATGAATGTCAAGGAATTCAAATCAAAGATCCATTTGATACAATTTTAAGTTTAAGTTTTGATTTAGGACCTTTGAAAATGAACACCTATTATGTTAAAAAGAATAAATTTTGTAAAAGACTATCCAAAGGACTCATATAATAAAACAAAATTGATGGGGAAAATTTTAAGAAGATAAAGAATGATTAGCCAAATTCAAAAAGAACTCATAACTTAAAATATGTGAAATTCTAAGACTTTTAAAATTCAAAAAACTTTCCAAAATTGATTTAGAACTTTAAAACTTCCAAAAAAATTTACCACATATAAATGGGGTATAATGTACATGATGTGTTTTTAAAAATTTGTAGTTTATTATATTACAAGAAAACCTAAAAATCTAACAAATCAATTTTTGGTTATGATTTGAAAATGTTATCATTTTAAAAGATGAAACACTGATTTACAAGTAATCATCACATTTTCAAAAATTCATATTTATTCAAGATTATTTTTTAAAAAAAAATCATCTAGCTAGACAATAATATGCATTTAATATAATGATTTTCAAAAAAGAAATTTCAAATTTTCATTTATATGGAAATGTTATTTTTGGGCAAAAAACATGTAATCCTTTTCTGAAGTAATACCATTGGTTCATTTTATCTCATTTTCACCAAAAACTTTATTCATATGTCATACACATTATGATGCATTTACATATAACAAATGATTTTTGAAATTTCAAAAATGATATTTTGAATTTCTTAAAATTTCAAATACCAAATTTTTTGAATTATGAATGTTTTTCATATGTGGATGGTAGGTTATCATCATTTCAATTTTTTCCCATCAATATTTCTTTATTAAAAGAGTTATTAGCTTAATGTTTTATAAAACTGATTTTGGGGTGTTTAAGTTCAAAAGTCCTTTACTAAAATCAAATTTTAATATATTAAATAAAATGATTTTTTTGGAATTTTTCAACATTCATATAAACCATTTATCACAAATTTCCTTGATCAACATGACATTAAAGTGGCATTACATAAATTTGTTTGAAAAAATTGACAATTTTTTGATTGTTTGACATGGTTTTTGGTTCATTTGACAATGATTTCACCCTAGTAGCCACTAGGGCCTCATAATATATTATTGAATATTAAATCCACTTGAATCAACACTTTCATTAGTCACAAAAATAATTACATTTCAAAGAAGGGGCACCATGCTAATCCAATGATGGCCACAATGTTTGTGGATCCAAAAATCATGCTCATATTAAAACAAATATAAATTAATATATTTGAATACAATAAACTATGAAAGGAGTATTCCACCTACTAGCCACCATGTGATATATGGTAATAATAATATATTATTAATAATGATAACCATGTGTTAGTGCTCCCATTAATGACGAAGAAAAATTCAAATATTTAAAATTTAAAGAAAGGCCACCATGCCAAATCCAACAATGGCTACAATGTCTATGGATCTAAACATGTTATGTGTAATAAATGTTTTTTTTTGTAGTTTGAAATTTTATATACCATTTTTCTTGGTTGCCACCAAGTGCAACATAGCAGATTATTGATTTAAAAAGTCAATAATGAGACGTCCAAAATTTATTTTCAATTACAAATGCAATTATCAAAATTTAACACAAAGGACAATAATGCCAATACACTACAAGGAATTTACAAATATATGATTAGATTTACGATTGATTTTATGACTTAAAAATGTAGTCATATTATTTATATATTTTAAAATATTTAATATTTAAATAGTATAATAATAATATATATATATATATATATATTATTAATTTCATTAAATTCAACTTGTATCATGTTGACATGTGTCATTACATATAGCTAGGCCTAAAAAAATGGTTTAGATTGCTAGGTAAACCATCTATATTGTGGCTAATTAAGGTCATTTAATAGGCACTTAACTTATGTTGGCTAGGTAGGTAGGGAATATTCAATCAACATTTCAACATTGACCACAACACATGTCATTTGTGGGGATGGATCCTTCAACCCCAAGTATGGAGATCAACTTTTTTACCATTAAACCACCTTGCTTGTTGTGACAAACAAGCAATGTGTATTCTATTTAACCTACTTCATTTAAAACACTACACAAAACATCATTTTGAACTTTGATATTTTATTATGAATTTGTCCAAAAGACAAAATCAAACTTGAAACTTAAAGTTTTTCCAATAATGTACACAAACATATTTTTTCCTCTTAAAAATAGAATTGATTTGAAAAACAAATATTGAATTTCATTATTCAATATAATTTTAATGACCATTATGTGGAAAAAAATAAATTTAATCACATGATTTATAAATGGATAATATAATATAAAATACATAAATAAATTTTATATCTTAAACCTTCATTTGATTCTAAAAATATATTATATAATTTTTCTTTTGATATATCAAAATTTTACCAATAATTTTTTTATAAAATGTGTGATATATAAGTAATTCACATACAATAGTTATAAATGGACCATAAATAAAATCTAATAAAAATATAATAAAAGATCTTTTATCAACTTTATTAATTCTGATTTAAAATATTGATCTATATAACCATTTTAATTTTTAAATATTAATTAATGCCATATAATTAACTGATTTTATTGAACTATATATTTTATCATGTTTACTTGTATAATATCTTAAGCTTCACTTAAAAGTTTGATAAAAAATAAATGTAAAAAAAATTATGTTTTTTCACATTTCAAACATCTATTTGATTTAAGAAATTATATTATACAATTTTGCTTATAATAGATCATAATTGTACCAAAAATTGTAATTCAAATGTATGAAATGGGTCATAAATTATTCCTATTACCTAACACATTTAATAAATAAATTACATTGGGCCCACCTAATGTAACAATTAATTCAAAAATATCACATATATGAACATGACAAAATATTTATTACTTATGTTGCAACCTTAGCCTTGGGTTCATGACCAAAGAAAGGGCTTGCAGAGGTGCGAGCCAAGAGGGAAGCCTAAGAGTCACATCTCATGCTATCGAGAGTGTAAGAGAGTGTGAGGGAATAAACCCTCACACTCCCAAGTGAGCTCACACTTTGGAAGTTAGAGTCTCGATGGACTCCTGGTGGACTCCCAATGGATTCCCGAACTTTCAAAAAGCAATTGCAAGGTTCAAAACCCATTGGATCAAAAAGTTCTTGATATCATTGGAGAGTTCTTGGAATGTAGATGTATAAAATGAGCTCACATGACCCATTTGGACACTTAAAACAAAAGTTATGGGCAAAAGAAGGGCCCGATCACTAAAAGTCAAAAATTGCCCCGATTTCCTTGCGTGCAGGTCGTGTGAAAAATAGCGTTGGAAAGCTTTCAATGAAGGCTACAACTTTGCTTTGGACTTCATCTCAATCAGAGTTCTTCACACAAAGATATGGACCCCTAAAGTCGTGGGAGTCTTAGTTGTGAAAATTTCGAGACTCCCATTTGGTAGTCTCAGGACAAAATGACATTTGGGTGCTAGTCTCGTGGCTAGGCATAAAGTATATTATAAGGGGGAAGGTGGTGGCTTCCCCCATGTTTGGACCGTGGTGAATCTTGTGAGTCCATGTTTGCTTGTGCATGAAAGTGTTCCAAACTCGCACTAATTAACTTCTTGTTTGGTTTTTGCACGTCTGTGTCAATGATTGAATTGCTTATCAATTTTCCTAATCCCATCCTTGAGCTCCAGCACGCCCCTTTACCCCCAAAGTGTTGCGAGCTAAGGAGGGCGCCCCAACTCCTTCTCCTTCTACTGTTTTCACCTTTGGGCTTACAATTGAGTCCATAAAGGAGCTTGGGGGTGCGTTAACTTAACCCACATACATATGACTTACTTGCTACTTATTACCTATTATTTATCCCACTTATTGCCTATTTAATAGATTGATTACATAACCTACTTAATAACTAACTAAAAAAGAAAAAAAAATTGTACTTAACACAAACTTAATCACTACATGAGAAATCCCTCCCCATCCAATGGACAAAACTCCTAACTAGTGTGGTGGTGGGTGCCTGTCCATGTTGGCCCATCCTTACATGGTTGGTACTAGCACAAGCCTTGTACTACCTTAAAGTTAGAATGAACCAATAGCCACCAATGCACCAATTGGCCATTCTATCCACTGGATGGGTTGCATTTTTTCATCCAGTGTTAAATGGGGTTCATTGCAATCCATTTCTTTTCACTACTGACCACTATTTCTTTTTTCTTTTTGGGTTTATTTTTTGTTGTTTTTTTTTTAGACTTGACTTCACACATAGCTACCTTTTTCACCTTCCTACCCTCATAAATATTGTACCAACCTTGGTACCTTACAAATTATCCATTACTGACATAACTACTTTAATAAGTAGTTATCCAACTGACCTAACCACTATACTAACTACCTACCTTACTAACCTAACTACCCTATTAACTACATACCTTACTAACCTAATCATTGTACTAACTACCTACTTTACTGACCTAGCTACATTACTATTTAGCAACCTTAAATGCACAATCACCCTATTGACATAAATACTTTACAAACCTAGTCACCTTAGTAAGGTAACTTTTTTCCTTAAGTACTGATTTGCCTATCTACTTAGCTATCTTGTTAGTGTAACTTTTTTCCTAACTATTAACTTGTTTACCTACATGTCTACATACTTTAGTAACCTATCTACCTTGCTCCTTAAACTTCCGTTCAATTTTTAACTTGCCTATAACCCCACTACCTACCTATATACCTATTTACCTACCTACTCTAGTAACCTATTTACCTTGCTCCTTGAACTTCCTTTCTACTTATTAATTTGCCTATTAATCCAATTACCTACTTATATACCTACTTACCTACCTATGCACCCACGTTCCTACCTACCAATATGTTCACCTACCTACCTATGTTGTTTACATAGCCAAATACTTAACTAATTACCTACTTACTTTTCCCACCCCCCAACCCCTTAATCCTACCTATCAATTTATTAAGGTTCACCCTAGTTCATGGATGCTGAACATTGGTCCCCATATGTAGGTATTATAAACAATTTATAGTGGAAATAATGTCATAATTTTAGCCATTTTGATTTAGTTAATTCATATTTTACTAAATTTTGTTTACTTAATTTATTTATGGAATGGACATTACAATACATCTTTTTATGTAATTATTATGAGTGTGTATAATTGGATTATGGTTTATGTTTAAGGTTGGGACACATAAATTAGTTAGCAAGTTTTTCACAAATCTATAGTAATTAACCTAAACTAAGCTAAAATTTAAGGTTTAGTCATATGTGAAGTAATACAAGTTCATTCTATATCTTTTTCAAAAAGAGGAAAAAAATTAGTTCGGACAAATCACACAAAAGTAAGAAACATTTTTTTTTATAGTTTTTACAAAATTTATTTGATTAGTTTTTAAAATTAAGATTTTTTTTTATCAGTAAATCTTTGTAGTTTAAAAGCTTTAAAATTTGGCTTTAAAAAAATTTCCTATGTTTTTTTTAATTTTTTTGTTTTGCATTATATAATTTGTATACTTTGTATAATTTTTTGGGTTTAGGGCATATATCAATAGGACTTTTTTGTTAGGGTTTTTATAGTTAGGGTTGCAATAAAACTTATGGAAAAACATTAATTGGATTTTTTGGGTTATGCCTTATGATTAAATGTTTAAGAAATTGGTTCATATATATCAAGGCTTAAGGTTTATATTCTAAACTTTGTTCATTGTATTGGTTTTTTAATTTATCACTTGTTTAGATCTATAACAATAATTATGAATTTCTTTTGTTTCCATATGTTCCATAGTTCTTAAAGTTCAATATTTCCTAACCCATTTTTGTTTAAAGGCAATACCCTACATTGTGATAATTCATTAACCATGAAACATAAAAATATTTGATTCCTCACCAATACATCATGAAATTCATGTCTTCAAAATTATTTATTCACCTTATAGTATGATTTAACATATATATAAATGAACATAATACAAAATAAATCACATTGATGATACATGGGGTTAGGGTTTAATGTAAAATTTACTACTTAATGTTAAAATTATGGTTTAGGTTTAGAATTTAGGACATATAAATTAATTAAAATTTTTTTACAAGTCTATAATAATTAAAATAAATCTAGGGTGCATTTTTGGGCAAAAGTTTTAGGGCTTAAACATATGTAAAACAATGTAATGTTGTTTTATATTTTTTTAAAGAAAGTGAAAGAACTTAACTTGGAAATATTACCAAATAGTAAGATATATACCTTTTTTTTACATTTCCCTAAATGCAATACCCACATTTAGGGTCATTTTGAAATAATTAGTATGTAGTTTGGGTGGCCTTTCAATGAAAACCAAAGCTTATATGAAATACCTGCATGAAAGTTCATTTTGAAATAATCCATATGTGATTTAGACAACCTTAGGTGAATAATCAACCTTAAATGCAATACCCACATGTAAGGTCACTTCAAAATAAGTGATTTGGGTACCCAAAATATGTTTTTTTATATACCTAAATTAATTTTATGATAAATAATTATGATGAATAATTATCTAAAATAATGATTTGAATAACTTATCAACATAAAAAATTTAATCAGGATAATAAATTATATATCAAATTATTGATTTTTAGATCTAAATTTAATTATCTTAATAATTAAGTTTCAACCAAATAATCAGTTAATTAATATTAAGAAATAAATGATTTTTTAAATATGATAATCAATCATTTACATTATCTAAAATATTTTTTAGTATTTCCTTAATTATGACATTATTTGTTGATACTTAGATTAAATTATTCTGTCATATGAATCCCATAAATATTACAATGGAAACCTATATGCAAGTATGGCAAAAGATGTTAAAAATCAACAACTATTTATGGACCTATATGTGGGTACTATAATGGATGTGAAAAAAATCAACTACTAGACCTATATGCGAGTAACACTAGGTGTAAAAAAACCTGTAACTATTTACAAAAACTATATGCGAGTATTACAATGGATGTAAAAAAAGCAACAATTATTTATGAAACCTATATGTGAGTATTGTATATTTGAAATGGCCTTATGAAAATTATAATGTAAAGGATCATTTTGATCTTTATAAACCCTAGACAACTTAATGTTACATATTCATATGAGCCTATTTAAATTTTGATTCTTACATTTAAAGTATTAAGAAGATTGTGAAAAAGAAGACAAGCATAATTAACCATACACCCATCAAACAAGTGTGATTAAAGGAAAATATTATATTGATAAAAGATGTACAAATATGGGTGGATCAAAAAATATTAAAGAACACAATGAAAAAAAAGTTCTCTATAATATATCAAAGGACCAAAGTTCAAAATTTGGATAGTCCAAAAGATGAAAGGGCTGAGAAAACCTAGCTAATTATATAAAATGGAAACTTCAAACCATATTATTATCTACAATCTTGTGTTTAATTTGGTAAGAAGTTGCTACATTTGTAGCCCTTGATGCATGACAAGTAGTGTATAAATGGCAACATTGCATTTCAACCTAAACTACATTTGCAACAAACTTTTAATTTGTTGTGCCCTAAACCCTATAAACACCCAAAAACCATTAAATTAAACCTTAACATAACCAAAGAAGAAGGTGATGGCAACAAGTTGCCATTGCCTTCTTTACTGGAACACTACCACAGAAGAAAACAATGGTGCATTGTCATGCCATCATCTTCTTCTCATACACATAATAGAAGGTCATGACGTCGTTTTTTTTTTCTTTTGTTCAAACACAGAGAAGAAGGCGACAACAACTTTTCATTGTCGCCTTTTTTGTTCCAATAACACCACAAAAGAAGATGACGATGCATTACCATCATCTTCTTCTTTTCTAACACAGAGAAAAAAACAACAACAAGAAGTTGATGTTGCTTTCTTTGGTTCAACACCACCACAGAAGAAGGCGATGGTAATAAGTTGTCATTGCCTTGTTCGCTACAACAACACCACAAAAGAGATGACAACACATTGCCATCATCTTTTTCTTCTTTAACACAAAAAATAAGGCAATGACAACAAGTTATCGTGGCCGTCTTTGCTTCAACACCACCAGAAAAGAAAGCGATGGCAACGAGCTGCCATCACCTTTTTTGTTGCTACACCTCCACAGAAGAAGATGATGGCACATTACCATTGTCTTCTTCTTTTCAAACACAAAGAAGACAAAACACAAAAAAAAACCAACAAAAGGGAGGGAGCTTACCTTCAAGCTCCCGCTTTGCCCTTTCACTTTTGGCTCCCGCTTTTGCCCTCTCGCTTTTGCACTTCCATTTCAAGTGTTCTCTTGGCATATTTTTCTTCTCAAACAAAAGAAAAAAAAAACACACATAGAAAAAAAAAACATAAAGAAAAAAAAAATGCATAGAAGGGAAGGAGTTTACCTTCAAGCTCCTGCTCTACCTTTTCACTTTTGACTCATGCTTTTGCCTTCTCGCTTTTGCACTTTCGTTTCAAGTGCTTTTCTCCTAGCATTTTCTTCTTCTCAAGCAAAAGAAAAAAAAACACAAAAAAAAAAAAACCATAAAGAAGCAAAAAT
>Ga0209208_10001440_pt1 | contig 33542 bp, 13 predicted proteins | sample S1TSphfallax_3_FD_187694 | JGI IMG/M metagenome (GOLD analysis project Ga0209208, IMG submission 187694) | Host-associated microbial communities from peat moss isolated from Minnesota, USA - S1T2_Fd - Sphagnum fallax MG (SPAdes) (version 2) | ecosystem: Host-associated > Plants > Peat moss >...
CCACTGGACACAGAGAAAAGTGACGGTCCAAGCACCGGTCGACAACCGTAGGATGGAAAGCTTTCGGCGAAGAGAAAAGTGTATGTAGCAGTAAAAACGCATGGCGAGCGACTGACCGGCCCGGCACTCTTTGGGGCCTGGGAAATTTTAGGATATGGTTTTCAAGACTTGGGATCTCAACTTTGGGGCCTGGGAAATTTTAGGATATGGTTTTCAGAACATGGTTTTCAGGACATGGTTTTCAAGATTTGGGATCTCAACTTTGGGGCCTGGATTTTCACACTTGCGGTTTCCAAGAGCGAAACCTGAAAACTTTTAGGATGTGATCTTCAGGATGTGGGATCTCAATTTTGGGACCTGGATTTCACACAGGGGGCTTCACAGTGGACTTTGGCCATGGGCACCCACTAGTGCAAAATTAGGTAATAATCGTCAATTATGCATAAAGGTAGGTTATCAAATAATCAATTAAAAATCGTTTGTTATGTTGTTGACTATAAAGTTTTTTATTTGTGTTTTAATGTGTGTTTTTAATTTTTTTGTTTAGTGTTTTAAGATTGGATGTGGTGAAGCACAACAGGGTGTTGGGCACACTAGGAAGAGGTAAATTTAAAGCTTGCCCAGACGGAAAGAAATTGTAACTTTTGAGTGAGAATAAAAAGATTAATGTTGGTAGGGTTGCTAGGAGGAACCTCTTGGTTGTCCTAAGATGCACCTAGGGACATCCCTTTTGACAACCCTGGGACTCAAGATGTCTTTTCTAAAAGTTTGAATAGACCTACATTTGGACTTTAAAACTTATAATTTAAATCTTGAGGTAACCAAAAGTTCAACTTCATCTCCAAACCTTGAACTAATCCACTTGGCAACAAAACTAGTGAGCATAGATGTATTACCATATTTATGTCTTTTGAAGGTTGTCCTTGGTCACCTCCACATCAACAAATCATTGTTTTTTAACTTGAAAATTTAACCATAACATATGATTTCAGCCGAAGGGTCAATATAACCAAAGTGCCATTTTGGACAATTTTATTTCAAGATGATGACCAACTTAACTACTTGCTTTTTTTTAAAAAGTTAAGCATTAGCCCTTTTGAATGGTCAAAAGGTGTTGGTCAACTCTTTTTTTTAAAATTGGACAACAATTTGTTTTCAGGCAATGATTTATTTGTTTATTCCTATTTTTAATTGATGGCCCAAATGTATATTATTCAAAAAATATATAATATTTTTTGGTCATAGGTAGGTGGGTCATAAGTACCTATGTTTTAGGTAGGTAAATACTATATTCCCTAATTAGATTTGGCAACAAATTATCAAATAATTTATTAGATTTTAAATTTTAACTTTGGCATTTGATTTTTTAGTTTTTTAGTTTTTGGCATGTAATGGTTATAAAAATAATGGACACATTCTTTTCACGTTTATGGCACAAGCCAATGTGTCTACATGTTTCAATTTTAACTTCAAGTGAAAGCATGGTAACGTATACACAAATGTAGTGTAAGTAACAAAATACTTGGGTTTGTATATAAAAAAACTAACAAATAGATGATTTTATGAGGATAATAATTTTTTTTTTGATACATTATTTTTTAAAATCTTGTTTGCATGAATCTCAAAGTTAAATTATTATAATCATATGTTTTTACACTATTAGCAAATACTTGAATTGGACCTAAAATTTGTGACAATTTGAAAAATAAAGTTCAAATATTTGAAAGTAGGTGAAATGTTTAAATGCAAATATTTGGTTTTTTTTTAATGCAACTCAATTTTGATGTGGTGAGCATTCCAATATAATGTTTTTGGTTAATAGAATTTGTTTTCATAACGAAAATCATCCCCAACCCCTAAAAAATGACAAAACTATTGGGGATACTTTTGAAGTAGTTTTTCAAATCCAAATGATATGACACAAATTGCTTTGAGAAACTAAAGGGAAACTAGAGATGCCCATAGAAAAAACTAATTGTTTCATTGTTTTGAAATGCTAAAGGAAAGTTAGAAGTTTAAAAAACAGTTTTTTAGTGTTTTCAAGTAGGAAACAAGGTAGCAAATATGTACAAAATATTTTGCTTGCACCCACTTTAAGGTCTACAATTCAAACTTGACAATTGAAATCTTGCAAGATCCTAATTTTCTAAAACAATTTAGCACAAGTGATAAATAAAATTTCAAAAATTTAACAAAACAAAAAAGAATTTGATATATGCTGATATTGTTCGAGTATTATGGTAAATAGGTAGGTCAAAAAAATGTTTATTTACATAACATAGGTAATAAATATGTTGCAATATTAATTTACCTATGTAGACTATGTGCTTACATCCCTATTAATAGGTCATACTAAATAAGTAGATGTGTAGACCATACATTAAAAGAAAATTTTATATTGATAATTAAATTTATGACTAAGTTTGAATCATAATATCATCACAAACTTCCCAGCACAACTTGGTAAGAAAATTTGTGTGAAATTGGTTTTTTCATGGGTTCATATTTTTTGTGCATAGACATCATGCATCTAAAACATGTATGAAACATGTATAAGTAGGATGAAAAAAATTCATGTTGAAAAAATGAATTTCACGTGACTTTTATTACCAAACCATAGGATGAGAAGTTATTGTTGAAGTGACTATTATAATGTCAAATCATTTTGAACAAGTTGCAATAGAAATTATTTAGCACATCATTATGTTGCACACAATCACATCTTTTGTGTGACTTGATTAAAAAATTTCATCCATTGTCTCAAATGGTTATAGGTTTAATCACACCATTTTTTATTGCAAATTTATAACTAGTTTTACAACTCAATGCCTATGCCCAAACATATAGATTTATGCATACATATGATGACAAGCATCTAATCATGGGCATATGATGTAAACACAAAAAACTACCTCTTAGTAGGTTTTTAAAATGGTAGGTACATAGTTCAATTTAATTGACCTAACCTATCTAGCATGTGAATAGGTTGCAAATGTAAGGAGTTGAACATTTTATGTCTATGTTAAAAATCACATTTTTAACCAATTTACCACATATTTACAAAGTGATAATTTTTATCAAACACATTATTATTTTCAACAATGTTTTTCTCACACTTTCTTAAACATTACTTACGTAAGTATGTAGAAAGATCTGTAATAACAATACTAAACAATTATCAATTAATTGACTATCAAAAAATCAATAACTAACTAATAGGTTGTATTCTTTATATGGAAAGTATAGCTACTATGGAAAGAATTCTTTAACAAAAATATGCAATGGCAAGAATCATTTGAGATTCTTAAAGCCTTAAAAAGGGAATTGTTCTTTCAAAAACAATGATATACGCCCAATGTTGACATCAACCTACATTTTAATTGTGACTAATGTGGCTTGTGCCACTAGCCCAAGCATGAATAGAATATGCAATTGCTCCCAAGTGTGAACAAGTCCTAAACAATAGAATCAATTGTGAAAATACTATTTAAAAATTTTAATTAAATTAATTTTCAGTGACATAAATTATTCAAATCTTAATATCTCCCCCACCTTAGAACTAGAAATTATGAAACCACCTCCAAGAAATTCCACTCGTCAAGGATTTTCAAACATGATGAAGAGCTTGTCCCAGTTTCCATAAAATATTTAGTTTTGATTTTTTTTAACAAAATTATTCAATATTCAATAACTCTTGCTTTATGGATCTAGACACTACCAAACTAGATGGGTGCGCATGTACTCTTCAAGAGCTTTCCAATGATACCAAGGGCACAACAAGGGGCACTATGATTTGGGAAATCTCAAGTGACAAACAAAACAAACATACGAATGATACAAAAAGCCACCTTCTTTCTCTCATAGATAGACTGTTGAATTTTATCTAGACCCATCTTCTTGCCCTAATATTTTCTATGCATTTATACATGTGGGTAATTGGAGGTTTATTGAATTTAAATTGCTGCTTGTTATATGTCTTGCCAGAAGTCAGACTTTTACAGTTAAGAGGTCATATTGGTGGAATGTGTTTGTTTCCTCTCCATTCGTCTTTGTCCACACAAGGTTTATGGCGGGTATTTCTTTTTATCTCTTTCGTTCTTTGTGCATTTACAAATGACTCAAATGCTTTTCAAGACAAACTGCCCTCCAGTGTAAGGAATCAAATTAAACAATTTTAGTTGAAATCAAATAATTTTAGTTGAAATCGGTAAAACAAAACCTCTGTCAAAAATTCCACATAGTAAGTTACTCTAACATCAAAAGCTGAACTGAACTCCCATAATAAGCATATCACATGCAAGGTTCCACATTGTTGTTGTTTTCCTTTCCTTCTCATTGAATGTGGAAGTGCAGATTGAACAGACTGGGCTTGAGCACAACAATTTTGTTTCTGGCACTCTCATGACTCCAAGCACTTGATCCATCACTCTTCTACATGATTGATCTTTGTACCCAGGACAACCCTCTCTGGGCCTGCTGGTGGCAACTGGGTTTGTTGGGCCTATTGCATCAGGGAAGTTTCTTGAGATTGTACCTTTAAAATATCTGGTTTCACACTGAGGAAAGTGGTTTCAATGGTTGGAACTGTTTACCTTTTATGTGCCTGGTGAGACCAATGTTCCGGGCAAGTCCAATGCGCGCAAAAGGTCTTGTGATGGGACATAGCAAGGGGTCTGTCACACTATGTATGGCCTTGCCATTTACATTAAAAAAAAAGTATCTTAAGGCAAAAGAAGAATTATGAAAACTCAAATATTTCACCATGCAAAAATACAATCTTCAAAAAATCCTCTAAAACAAAACCAAAATCCTTCAAGATATTATAACTCTATAACTAATCTCAAATTCCAACACAAGCCAAAATATATCATCTTTCAAAAATCCTCATATAATAAAAATAGACCTATTACCACCTAGGGGCCAAAATGCTTAAGCTACTATACTCTATAATGAATCTAAACACAATATCCTTGCCTTGGTAGTCAAGGCCAACGAAGATTACTGTGGGCAGCCTATCCCAAGAGGGCACCACCCGCACATGGCACAAGGGCAGGGGTCATTGAGCATGTTGGTTGGTGCTGGGAAGGAGTGTGGTTTGGATTGTTGATTAGGGTTAGGGTTTGGGGTTGATTTTTTGAATTGTTACAGAAGCCACTGCCTTGATGATACCTATATGACACAAGAGGGGGCATTGTGAACAACATAGTGCCAGCCAGACAGCTTTGCATAATTGCTTTCAGTATGTGGTGCCAATGTTTTTCTTCCGACAAATTTTGTCAACCAAAGAAAGGGAATGTTTTGGAATTTTCATTTTTCTACTGTAAATTGGATTAAATTTGTCAGTTTTTGGGAACATTTCCCCAAAAATTTTAGAACAAAAGGTTTAGAAAAAAACCTGAGTGAGATCAGGTGGCCAGGTTGTATGTTCTTTCCTCTCTTTTTTCTCCCCTTTTTTCTTTTTGCCCTTTTCTGTGCTTCTCATGCTTTGAATCAGAGTCAAGTATATTTCTTCCTTTGTAAATTCAAAGTGTATTTTGCACACTTATTCCTCCACTGAATTTCAACTTCTAATAATAACCCAAGAGGAAATTTTAATTGGGATATTACAGATACAAACTGATTTTCATCCCCTTTTTTTTCTTGTTGAGAAATTTCTAAATTTTTTTTAAAGACTTTTATATGTTTTGCACATTTTTTTAAAATCTTTCATGTCTGAAAGTTTCAATTGTATTGTTATATCCCTTCACCTTGTAATTGCACCACAATTTTTTCTTGATTTTCTTTTTTTCCATTTCCATATCATGTCACCTCAAACATCAGAATAATTTGTCACTTTGTGTATATATACGTGACTTTTATTTGACAGGCTTTTTTTTAACTTTTCAGCTTTAAATGATTGGAAAATGAAATTTAGTAATATTTTATTTATAAATTAAATTTGATGTCCTTTGTATCCAACAGGTTTTCATCTTAAATATATATTTCAGCATCAAAATTAGTTAATAATGATTTGTTTTCATTGGCAATGAACATGCCAATTTAATGGCATCTTAATGTTCACCATGTAAATTTTTTGCTTTTCAAAAAGCATCAGTTACACATTTTAAAATCCCTAAATTTACCTGACATGCTTCTCTCAATATTAATAAGTAGTACTCCATGTTAATAAATAGTTATTAATTTTGCACTGAAATGTTTGTCATTGTTCAAAAGTGGCCATCAACTATTTTTAATTATAACTGAGGAGTGTTATCACATATATATATATATATATATATATATATGACATGACATATATATATATCCTGATATATATGTTGGCAATTTCTATTAACCACCCAACACTGGTTAGTAGTCAATAGATATTTTTTGCACCTGAAAAGTTGGAAATTACTATTATTTGAAAATATGGAAAACATGTAAATTTTTCTGTGATAATAATAATGTGTTCATAACCACAGGATCTCATTCAAATCCCAATTTGTCATTCTCTTAATGATGTTGATAATTGGTACTCTAGTATGACAATTAAAACTAAAACAATTCAAATTTTTTAATTAATAAGAAATGGGTAAATTTGGGTCAGACTTATAGAGAGTTCAACACTTTGCAGGCCTGCACTTTGAATGCCTGGGAATTATTAGAGAGTTTGACTGCAGAACTTGGAAAGGCAAGTTCTGCCAGATGCTCAAAGTGCTATTAGAGAAGAGAGGAAAATCTAAACCCCCACAAGAGTGCCCAACAACAAAAAAATAAAATGAAAATAAATTGTGTTTTTTCTTTGCAGCAAAGATTCTTCCCATCAACAGATATTGTCGCGTGACAGAGAACATTAGAAACAAATTCTCACTTATTGCAGAGCAAGGTTTGCATAAGTTGCTAGCATCATGAGCTTGTGTGCCTCAGTCTGCATTCCGCAGATTAAGGGCAAGTCACATGAAGGGAGTTTGTGTGTTCTGGCATATCATCTGACAAGCCAGTTGAATCACTGAGTTGCAGTTCAAATTTTACTTTTAAGAATTAGCTCTCATATTTTCTCATCCATGTCTGCTGTTGTGAGCAGTAGTAGTAGTAGTATTCCACTCATTTTGACACTCTTTTTCTCCCCTTTGTAAACATTTCCTCCAATTTCTCTAGTGTATCTAAACAGCACCTTGCAGCGGTGCAAAATCCCATGGGCTTTTCAGAAATGGAAACTTCTTTTCCTGTGGTCATTCTGTTTTCATAAAGCTTGGCATTGTTTTTGTCCTGTGATACCCAGTGGGTACCCACCAGGTATCATGGGAAACAAATTTTTAAACAAATTTATGCAAGGTCGCTCTTTACACTCGGGAAAGCACACAGGTGAGGGAATTCCCAAAAACCTTGCAGCTGCCTTATGCGGGTCCTTATTTCAGTAATGCTCTCACCCGCATGCTTTACCTTTCAAAAACTAAACTTGATCAAAGTGTGAGTTGATAAACATTAACTTGCTACTTAGTTTGTTTGTCCAAATAACTTGTTTCATTTGTGAATGAATATCTTGATGAATCACTCATTGACTTCATTTCATCCAAATATCCTGTTTAAAAGTCTGAATGAATAACTCGCAGCTTGCTTACTTCATCCAAATAACTTGTTTAAAGTGTGAATATCTTGATGAATAACTTGCTTACTTGCTCCATCTCCACTGAGCACCATCCATTTTTATGACTCAATTGTGAAGTGAATGAGTGGTTCATTGACAATTGAGTTGTGTGGGGTTTCACCTTGGTAACCTACCCTATCCTTTTGTAGGTAGGTATGATAAAAATATGGCACTACTAGGCAAGTAGATGCATGTAAATGGTTAATACCAACATTGTGTGGTTATTTGAATCATTTTTTTTAACCATTTTTTTTCCAAGTCTTTCAAAATGCATAATTACCATACCCAATTATCACCCCATTTTGTTATATTTTAAAATTTTAAATACCCTATCTAGTTTTGATTATTTCATATTTCAATTTTCAAGGTTTGTGACAAAACCAATTTTCTCATGAACTAAAAACAATTGATTATCTCTATTATTTCATTAGTCTAAACAACCATGCCATAATTTGCATTTTTTAATTGGGTTTTTCACTTTAAAAAGGCTATTTTTTTTAAACTAATGCATTAAAAAATTGAAAAGTTCTTCAATTAAAAATACCACATATAACATGCCATAAGTTAAATTTCTCATCATCAAATGTGTCATTTGACAATGGATGATGTGCAATGGCATCAAGCCAATTACAACTTTCAATACATGAGCTTCAAACAAACAAAATCCAAGGCACAAAATTGAAAATAATTGTAAATTTTGGTACTAGAAACAAACTTTTCAAATGCACTTGGCTAGCAAACCGTATAATTGATTTGAAGTTTTAGAATTAGGTCCTTGCATTCAAGCTTTTCATCTTGCCCCATAAAACACATAACAAATTGATTTTGACAAAACTCAACAACTCAAAACAATGAAGCTCAATTACAAGATACAAACTCAATGTGGGATGATGACATCACATCCCTATCTATTGCATAAATCAAGAATCTCTTCCTACTCAAATCAACATCAAACATGTCTTCTAACTCTTCCATCCAATTTCCTTCAAGTGTAAAATTCACATCCAGCATGTTTTTGTTTGAACATTGGACCTATGATCATTAATCTAGTTTTTGTTCACAAAAATTAGCATCTCCAAATTGTTGGTTCTTACATCAACCAAAGTTTGTAAAAATATGAACCATAGAAAAAAATCTTTCATATTCAAAAACAACCTACACAAAATGCCATGTCAATTGGAAGTACCCAACTAAACACGAGATTGTGTTTGACAATTATAACATAAAACAATTGCTTCTCAATAAAGCAAGGTTTCTTCAAACATAATCATTTTACTTACAAATTTACATAAACAAAAAATGCAAAAAATGCAAAATCGATTCAATACAACTCAAACATGATCAATAATTATTTTGATTTCTAATCTTTCTTAAGCATTGTGTCATCTCACTGCCATGGGTTTAAGGTTTTCAATTAGTTACAAACATAATTGAAGACAAGTGTAAAGGCTTGATTAAGTCTCAAATCAAATCACCAACCCCCAATGTCAATGTTCAAAGTACCAAACCATTGGTTTCTAGGAATATTGGAATCACATCATGGTTATAAATTAACTTTGATTTCTATGCTAAATAAATGAACACATCATGTGACCAACATGAGTAAAATCAAGTTTTTACAAGTGCAATCAAATAGAAGATCACCAAAATTGACATCTAACCTTATTCAAAAAGTATATCAAATCACTAAATTATTTCCAAATCAAATGACTACCATGTTTTTGGTATTTAAAAGGGATGTAATCATAAGGGATGTTGCAATTGCAGCTTGATTAATTAATTTTTCCCTTAATAAATGAGCACATTAATGATCAACAAGAAGTATATCAATTTTTTAGAAGTTGCAATCAAACATTAGATAGCACAAGAATTGACATTTGACCTTCCTCAACACCACATCAAATTACCACATTTTTTTCAAGGATCCAAGTTGGAAACAATTTTTTTTTAAATCTGCAAAGCTTGATTAAACTTCCAAATGAAATGACAATTATGACTTTTTGGTTTTTTAAAAGGATGCAATCACAACTTTGTTATTTAACTTTGTGCATTGCCCTTAATAAATGAACACATCAAATGACTAGTATAAAAGTTTCGTCAAAATTTCACAAGTTACAATCAAACACTAGAAATTGAAAGCACACTAGGGTGTCACAATTTTGATGGATTAGAGTCCCTTTTCAATGTCTTTCTAGTGTAGTTGAAAATTGGCTTGAAATATGAATATTTAGATCATATTGAAACTAACAAATTTCTTCCATTTTCAATTTCATATCATGATGCTATAAGAAATGTAAAAAGTATCACAAAATATTTTTTTAAAATAATCATTTTTAAATGCTTAAAAGAGCTTTTAAAATAATTATGGTTTTTAGGATTTAAAAGGTCCATAACATAAATTTAAATCACATTCCGTTCATTCAATGGATCTTTAATTTCTTAAACATGACTCATTAAATATCCCAAAGTCTCAAACACATAAAACTAACACATTGTAAGATAAAAGTCCATATTCATGAGTTTTGCAAGTGTGACAAAAAGTGTGGGCAAAATTCAAAAGTCCATTACTTATTGGCTATCTACAATTTTGAGTTGATTTTGTCATTCTTGGAAGGTTGATCATGATAGTTTTAGATAAATGATAGTTTTATGAAAATTGTTTTACCACATTAAATGGGTATTATGTACATAATGTGTTGAAAAAATTTGTAGTTTATATTATGTTAAATTCAACTTTTTAAAATAATTATTTTTGGTATGATTTTAAATTATCATCATTTTTCAAAACAAAACATAGAATCTTGCAAGGAATCTATACATTTTTTTACAAATTCATATTTATTAAAAAATGATTTAATTTTTTAAAAAAATTATTGGGGAAATTTTAATCACTTATCATAACAAGTTGCAAAAAGATCATTCAAAAATTCATTTGCTTGATAGAGTTATTTTGGGGGAAGAGGACATGTTGTCCTAGTGTAAAGTAATGCTTGTGGCTCCTTTGAGTGCATTTTCACCCATTGAAACTAATTTTGGGATGTTTTAGGGTTTTATGCATTTCTAGCTATAAACCAAAATATTGATACACAATTATATATGAATTTGGAAACTTGCCACCATCACATGAATTATTTTAAACTAAACTATTCAATTTTTCTCATTTAAATTCCAACAACGATGTTCATTGGCACTAGTTTATGTAGGCTAGGTATTTGGTGATTATCACTACAATAATTCTAGAATCATTTTGGATAATAATTTGTTATAAATCAAATCCCATTTCAGAATTGTTTCTTGTTGTCTACCTTGCAACTTTTAATTGTTTTTGTTTGTTTGTATCTTTTTTTTAAAACACCCTTTCAATGTTCTTTTTCTTTTGTCAATTTGTATTTTATTGTGAATTTATCTAATGAATTGAACATTCGTTGGCATTTTGCCTATCAAATCAAGAATGAAAAAATATTAATGGAACAAATTGACAGATATTGAAATTTACAAAATTTTATCTTTTGAAAAGATAAAATTGATTACAACAAAATTATTCTGTCTAGACAAAAAAATTTAATCATTATCACTAGTAGTGCGAAACAACACAAAACCCAAATTTGTTTCAAGTAAATATTATTTGCAAAGTGTAGCCCCACAAAAGTCATGGAGTTCTTTTGAGTTCTTTTGGAACCCCAACCATGAAGAAGCCCTAAAAAATTTTAATTGTTAAATTTTACAATCTTGTTAGTTTTTTACCATGACATCTATTTATTCTGATATACGATGTAAGTGTTTTTAAAACACATAAACTTGCAAAGAAATAATGATACATAACTAAAACAAGGAGGAGAAAAAATGTTGCCATATTTCCTTCCAAACCCCCATTTGAAAAGAAAGAATAAGAATGCAACATTTTACACAATGTTTAAATTTGAACTAGTAACTAAAAACTACCTACCTATCAAGTTTGAATATGTGTACCTATCCCTTAACATTAACCCCCTCCCCTATACTTAAATTTATTTCATCCTCAAAATCCTTGTTACATGAAAAAGAAGTAATATTATAAAAGTCACAATGTTTAGTCCTATTAAAGAACTTGTGTTGCATTCTATAACACATCAATCCCCACTGCTTGTTCCTCATCAACTACCATACCTAGTGCCAATTATGAATCAAGAATGTGTGATTCCCCCTATGATGGAACAACGACAATTGTTGGTTGAGGTTGGAGCAATACCCGATCACTTTTATGAAGTGATGATTTATGAATTCACAAAAAAGTTTCATGGATTTCAATTTGGGTGGGCTTGTGTGAATTGTTTCCCCTCCTCCATTGAAGAACTTACATGCTAATATCTAGATATGATAGAATTCAAGGGTTTACATTCAAGGGTTTAGGTTTACATCTATTGTAAGTTACAAGTGTAGGAATGGGTTCCAAATGAAGTTTGTTGGTTGAACATGTTAATCAACTTTCAACATGTTATTAATGAACTCAATTTCATGTTAATTGTCCATAGCAAGACCAAAACGAAAGATTATCATCTTTCCAACATTAGGGCTAAGGGACTTTTCTATTTCCTAGTGTTCACCTTCACACAACAAAACAAAGAAATGTGGTCAACTACTTGAGGGGGGCAACTTGAGCCCTCTCAAAGCTCACATGTGTATTCAGAATCCAAGAAGCGAATCAAGGTGCTACTACCACTACCTCCACCACAAACAAGACTTAGTGGGAAGCATGTGCAAGTGTTATTCCCAAACCAAAGAAAACTTTCAATTCTCCTGGATTCAGTTGTCCAGCACATTAACTTGAGGTTTTCAGTTTTTGGTTTTCAAGTTTTAAATTTTTAATCTTTAAATTTTTAATTTTTTTGATTTTAGGTTTCAGGTTTTTAGGTTTTTAAAAATTAGCATTAGTTTTAGGTTTTATCTTTCACCTTTTTAGATTTTAATTTTTTAATTTTAGGTTTTAGGTTTATTGTTTTAGGTTTTTTTAAAGGTTTTTTTTAATTAATAGGTTTTTGTATATAAGATTTGGTTTTAGGTTTTTAGGTTTTAGTTTTTATCTGCCAAAAATTTGTTTTCTCTTCACTACTACAACACCAAATGCAAATTAATTAAGCAATTTAATATTCATTTAATGATTTGAACCTCCAATGAAAAATAGATCAAACATTACTTGTGAATGAAATCTTACACCTTAACAATGGATGAAAACATAGTTTACTGCACACATGTTTCATGAGCCATCACTTTTTGTGTGAGAAAAATTGCAGTCTGGTGTAGTGACTCCATGGATGTGTACCAGCCATAGATGCTTGTGATCACCAGGAAAGAAGGTGGATTATTCTCTCGCAATCAGGATTGATGGAAAGATGTCATCCATACAGGAATGCATCAACTGGTGAACTCTACACTCAGCTTAAGTAAGCAAAGTTCCAATCAAACCACACAAATACCAACCCAGCAGAAGCCTCTAATCACTGTGCTCTGTTTGCAAATCGACATGAAGCACATGCTTGCAACTCATTGAGGCTGTCCATGCCATCCAAAGCTTCCATATCTCATGCAGCATAAAGGAGGAAGTTCTGCAATAGGCTAAAAGAGAGGGCAGGAGTGGGCCAGTCGTAATCTCCTTTGTGTGAAGCTCACACTCCAATATGGAATCAGATGCTTTGTAAAACATTCAGAGAAATGTACATGTAAAACAGAGGCAAGTCTTCTTGGTTGTAATTTACCTCCACAATAGGGACGGTATATTTCATTTTGAGGAGGGTTCTTTTGCTTTGTGAAGCTCCCACTGTTTACAAGGCGGAGTTCATAAAGTTCACCTGTTGGGATCTCCCTGCTGTTATGTCCACTCTTCTGTAGATTGTGCATTCTGCCAACTTGCATCTGTAACCAGATCTTGGAGTGGACTTTGCTTCCTCTAAGGGCTGGTAATTTGTGCAAAAATGAGAGATGTGTGATTTTCTTTCCCTGCTTGCATGACAAGACATTTTCACGAATGTGCTCCAGAATGGGGTGTTCTATATTAAGCTTTGGGGTGGCTCCAAACAAGCAAACATTATGTTTGCATCCAATTTTCCAGATCTCAAGTAGAGAACTTTGAAATCCAATTCAACCAAGTATCTTGAGATTCTTCAACATTTGTGCAAATACAACATGGCTTGTACTTGGGTGTTGGATTTGTGGCCAATTCTATGACAAATTAACATCTTTCAAAATCACCTTCTCCACCTCTCCATTCCACAGCAAATGGCACACAAGAAACCAATCTGACTTCAATCATGGTTCCCAATGTGGTTGATTCAAAGTCAAAACCTTTGATGTGTTGCAGATGTAGAGCCTTCACCTCATTGAGCAGGTGCACATCCAAAAGAGCATGTGTTTGCCAACATTCAAAGAGCAAAAAGTTTGATGACCCAATTGAAGTTTGAAGCTCCCTTGGATAGATTTGTGCAAGATTACAAACATGTAGGAATCAAGTAGGACATCCTGGGTCTCTCTTTTTTGCAACCTCAGCCTCTAGAGATCATCCAAGAAGACTGGTTTCTTAAGGAGATTCAACAATTCATATATTGCAGTAAAAAAAAGCTCATATGGGTGATAACCATAAACCCAAATTCTGCAAAATGGAATACATCTAGATGGGTATTTATATTCTGAGAAGTAACCACCTCTTGCTGTTCCCAGGGATGGAAGAAGCAATCAGGTTGGAAGAAATGAAGTGAAAACTCAACACATTAGCCTAATGTAGATGCCCTCTTGTTAAAGTCCTTTGCAAGACCCATGTTGCCAATTCAATCCATACTCCTAATTCTCAACATCTGCTGAAATGTGTGAGAATGTTGGCAGTAAATTTGAGTTGTGGTTCAAAAACCTGAGCTTCGATGTAAGTTTTTGCAAAATTAGCAGAATCAACATCATGTTTCATTTGGGGTGTAGGAAAACCAAAAAAAATCATTTGTTGTTACAGCGAGTAGCAAATATAGCAGCTAAAAAAGCTACTTACAGTCCACTCAATCTAAGTACAAAACTTGAATCCCCATCCCCAAAGGCCCATATCATTTTGGGTCAGGTGGGTATAGCAATCTGAATATATCAGTTGGGTAAGGGTAAATATAACTTTAAAAAAGGTTATCAGCCAGCTAAAAGCTTTTAAACTTTGAAAATTACATAGGATTGCAAAATTATCAATCTGGGTAATTATCAATCAAGGTCCATAACCAATATTTATTCATCACATAAAGATAAGGGCTAATTTTGGCCTATGTTTGCCTTTCAGGTATAATTGGGTAAATTAGGGTAGATAAAAAAATTACATTGTTCATAAGCAGACAAGTGATCTTGAAAGACAAATTAGTTTTGCAATTAGCATTTCAAACATATGATAAGAGTATGTCAAGGTAAATAGTGGGATGATCAGAAATAAAGTGCCAAGAGAAAATAGATTCATTAGCTAATTTAACCATGCAACAATTATTTATTATTTTGTGATGTAGCTGAGGTGATGATCTTCCATAAGAAGGCTAAGTTTAACCAAAATGGCTATTATAGGAATATGAAAGGAAAAAGATCCTTACATATTTTTGGCTACCTATTTGACGCTTGCATAGAATATAGTGAATTTTTTATTTTTTAAATTATTTTTTAATTTTGATGACTTTTTTCAAAAATTTATTGAATTTGCAACAAAACTTTCCAAAAAATTGCAATGGTGTAAAATTTTGCACCAAAATAAAAAACTGGTTGCCATGCATAAAATGAAATATGGAAATGCATATATTCTAGTGACAATGATTCATTAGATCTAGTTTTGGTAAGGAAACCTTAGATTCCATAAATTATCCTTTTGGACATTTTAAAATTGGAATCTATTTGGTTGATTCCTAACTAAAGAGGGATGGAGAGCTATCTTTTCAAATATGTGTCTTATTAAAAAGTTTTTTTTTCCAACACCATAGTTACAAGAAAAATTTCAATACATTATGGACCAACTTGCATCCCATTCTTCTTTAACTAAATATGAATTCCATTCAATATGTTTGAAATTTTAAGAATTTGAATTCAAATGAAATTAGGTTCAATTCAATTCAAATTGCATATGACATTTGTCATTCAATATATTCATTTGAATTTAACTTAGTTTTCACAAAATTAATTCCTTTTTTTTGACATATACAATTTTTTTCTTTTCATGAAAAAAAACTTTGTGCAAGTTTACTCATTATTTTCAGGTCAAAATTTGGCAAAAATTCTCCCAAAAGAAATAAATACTTGTTCTAAAGTGTTGGTTGGGTTGTAACAAAAAATTGGGGAACATACATGGAAGCCCTAAATGTCAAATCAACAAACAATTAATTAACATACAACCAGCAGCATTCACCTTTATTAGGGTCACAGTTTGCTTGAGTGTCTCAAAAATGAGATTCCCATTTAGAACAAATAAACACAATTCATCATCCTAGATTTCCATGTTTTTAACATACTCCCAATCATTGTCGGCCTTTAGACCCTTATTGCCTTTAACTTCATCAACCATCTGCCAATGGGTGCACACATCCCAAAATTTTTGCCTCCTCCTCTTTTACTCATTTGCTCCTTATTTAACATCCATACTCTCCATGCCTTCCTTCATGTTGTCAGTAACAAGTTATCTAACATCTATATGTACCTCATTTTCATCACTTCCACATGTTTCCACCATAGAAAAATTGTTTAACAATCCTTGGTTCCCTCCCTAATTGTTGCAACACAACTCTTAGTTTTGAACTTTTTCGCCCAATCCAAATGATTTCTGTTAATGTGGAATTAGGCCCCACTAGTTTGCAATTTTGAATTTTTTCAATTAGATCTTCCCACTCATCAACAACATCAACTAGATTACAGTTAAAGGCATCAACATTTGTATGTTTAACTCATGTTCAATGCATAATTTGAAGCTAGAATTTGGTAATGTGTTGATCCACCTTCCCTTTCTACTATAAGCATCCGAAACAATTGCTAATCATTTATGTAGTTTGTGATTAGTTATAAGGGTAAAATGATTGTGATACAAATATCTACCTCAAGTGCATTATCCCCCAAACCAGTGCATAGCATTCACCCTCCATGGGGTGGATTTTTTTTTGAATAAAAGACAAACCTTTGCTGGTGTTTGTAATGATTTGTTCACTCCTTCCTTCCTTCTATGATATTATTGCCCCCACCTATTGAGTGGACCAATCACATCCAAAATGAATGTTTTTGAGAAGTCCAATCGAATAAGGATTGGAGCAAAAACTACCATTGTCTTCAACAAATCAAAAGCATCTTAGTGGTTATGATTCCATTTGAAGACAATATCCTTTTTTACTTAAGTCAAGCAATGGTATGGTAATTTGAGAGTAGCCCTTAACGTAATTTCAATAGTAACCTATCAACCATAAGAATGCTTTAACATTAATAATTGACATAGGTATTGGAAAGTCTATTACAACTTTAATCTTCCGTGGGTCTTGTTATGTGCCATCATGATTGACCACATGCCCTAGAAATATCAAACTAATCTTAACAAATTCACACTTCCCAAGATTAAGTTTGAGGTTCACTTCCTTCAACTTTAATAGAATAAAATGAAAGTGCTCCAAATGTTGCTCTTAACTATGGTTATGTATGTTCAAGTCATCCACAAAACCTTCAAAAACTTATCCAAATATTTTCCAAATACTTCAATCATAGTCTTGGAAAAAATACTAGTGGCATTCTTCATGCCACAAGGCATAATTGTTTAGTCAAACAATCCTAACTTAGTGATTAATGTAGATTTCCGAATATCTTCAAGGGCCATTTTAATCTACCAAAATCCAGATTGTAAATCAAGGGCAAAAAACCATTGAGACTTGCTTAGTTGGTTTTAAACATCTTTTACTAGTGGCATTAGAAACGCATCTCGACATGTTTGCAAGTTCAATGGCCTGTAATTTCCACAAAAATGGTGGCTACCATCGTTCTTGACTAGTAAAGTCACCCTGCATGCATACTCAAAGGTATTTGGTTTCATTTTTCCTAGCTTAACAAATGCATCAATATGCCTCTTCACTTTTGCTTCCTCCCAAAAAGAAAGTCTACTTGGTGTACTTTTGCAAGGAAGAAAGCCACATGTATCAACAACATGTTCTCCAATTTTGCAACATCCCAACTCTCCTTTGTGCTAGGCAAATACATCTTAATTATTCCAACAATCCCCACAACTAATTAGTCTTTTCCTTATCCAACTAAGGACCTATTTGAATTTTGGCCTTGATTTCTTCCCACCTTATCTTCTCAAGACTTCTCTACTTTGCATTCATTTTTTGAATCTTAGTCTCAATAATCTAGATGAAAGACATTAGATACTGGTGAAGATCTTTCAAAGGTAAATTACACATTCCTCATGTGTTCATCCTATTCAACACATCTTATCCAATTTTCATAGTCATCAGAATCAACAGTCTTTCCAAACAACACATTGTTTGTCCATTTTGCTAGAATCAAATTCATGATTTGATTAGGTCCTTCCTTTTGTACAAAACTTTCAAAACCATTGTCATTCAAATCCTCTGTTGTTCTTGGTTGGTTTTTTAGAAACAATCTGTATTGTTCACATTTTGTTGTAGCCTCTATATCTTCCTAAGATTCATTAGATGAGCTACAGTTGGTATCATCATATGACAATATCTTGTCATGGTTTTGTATAGAAGGTGCCCTTTTACAACCTTCCAAGTCTTGATGTCCAATGTCCCATAATTTTAGGGTTTCATCCTATTCCTTATCATCAGCATTGTGATTCATGTCCTTGACTAGATGCAACATATTTACATTGTTCAATGGTAGAACTTAGACGCTATTTCCTAGGCCATGCCTTACTTAGATCAATCCTTTCTCCACATCAACCATTGTGCCTATCTTGATGAAAAAATCCAATCCCAACAAGATGTCATAGTTATCTATATCAACTATCATAAATGTCATCATGCATTGTGCATCACCTACCTTCACAAGTAATTCATTGATCCTACCTATAGCTTGAATCACAACACCTAATGTTGTTTTGTAAGATTATAATTTAGAAACTAATGCACCACACCTACTAACATTGTAGAGATGGATACCCTTATATCCAACAATCCTTCCACTAAATGGTTGTCGTTTTCAACCAAAAGGTGAAGGGTCTTGGTTACACTAATCCTTCTTACTGCCACTAGTCATTCAGCCTTTGCTAAATTTATTGACTTCAAGCTTTCACATTTATTCTTAACCAACTTGACTAAGCTTTCCAAGGACTCCAACCCCCTTAAAATAACTAAAATAATTTCCATGGGAGATAATGAAATCTTCCCTTTTATGAAATGAATTAGGATCTTGGATCTCAGTATGAGAAATTGTGTTCAAGGTAACTAGATTACCCTACAACTAGAGCTCCAAAACAACTAATATAGAATTGCATTGCAACTGTCCCATGGAAATACAACAAATTAATAAATAAAATGCCATGTTAGAAAATCAAGGAATTATATTCTAGTTGCAAATTAGTTACAATATGCATATTTATACAATACAATGTACGCATTGTATATATGGTTGTAGTCAACCATGTTCGATTTTGTGATAAATTGCATTTTAATCACATGTAACAACTACATCACAATTAGGATAAATTAAATTAGTAATCAATGACTAGTTTGCAACAAATGTACGGACTTGAGTAACACATACAATCATGCCACATGTATGCATTTCCACTACCCATTATATATGACATTTCAATTTGTATGCAACTATATTTCAACTTAAAATTTGAAATTTGGGCAAGAATCCCTTAAGCAAGTGACACATGATAGTATATCAACATATCTACCCCAATGCATCAACAACCTTCATGCGCTTATCCTTATTGTCAAGAAATTCAAGATGTATTTTCTAAAAAAATATTTCTATTCAAACATTTTGTGTATTTTCTAATCTTTTAATGATGCAATTTTCATATCATGTGTTATAACTAAGATTGTTTTAGTTTTTTTAGTTTAGAACTAAAGCTAAAAGGTTGTTATAAGTTAAATTATTTAATTAAATAACTTGGAAATTAAAGGCTTTTGTTTTTTTATTTTGGAGGTTAAAGGTTCTTAGTTTTGCTCTTTGAAAGGTTAAAGGTTTTGTTTTTTCTCTTGAAGTTTGAAGGTTCTTGTTCTTGCTCTTTGAGATGTTGAAGGCTTTTATTTTATTTTGTAGGTTGAAGGTTCTTATTTTTGCTCTTTGAAAGGTTGAAGGCTTTCGTTTTTAATTTTGGAGGTTGAAGGTTCTTATTCTTCTTTGAGAGGTTGAAGGTTTTTGTTTTTTATTTTAAAGATTGAAGGTTCTTATTTTTACTCTTTGAGAGGTTGAGGGCTTTTTTTTTTCCTCTTGAAGTTTGAAGGTTCTTGTTTTTACTCTTAGAGAGGTTGAAGGCTTTTGTTTTTTCTCTTAAAGTTTGAAGTTTATTGCTCTTGCTCTTACAAAGGTTAAAAGCTTTTGTTTTTTCTTTTAAAGGTTGAAGGTTTTTATTCTTACTTTTAAAGAGGTTGAAGGCTTTTATATTTGTTCTTGAAGGTTGAAAGTTCGTTTTATTGCTCTTAGAGAGGTTGAAGGCTTTTGTATTTATTCTTAAAGGTTGAAGGTTTTCGTTTTTGCTCTGAGAGGGGTTGAAGGTTTTTGCTATTGCTTTTGAATGTTGAAGGTTTTTGTTATTTCTTTTGAATATTGAAGGTTCTTACTCATACTTTTGGATGTTGAAGGTTTTTTACTTTTACTTTTTATGTTAAAGTTAAAAATTTACTATTGGACGTTCAAAGTTCTTACTCTTGGTTTTAGATGTTGAAAGTTCTTACTATTATTCTTGGATATTGAAGGTTCTTACTTTTGTTGTTTTTATGTTTTAAGGCTGAACTTTCATTATGTTTCAATCCATCAACATCAAAATTACGTATACAAGGTAAGATTTTTTCAAAAGTACCTAAAATTGTAATTCAATTTACCTTATTATAAGCATAATATTTGATTCTATCTGCAAGTGTACAAATTATAGTGTAGTTTGTATCAATGTTCTATATGTTGGATTTTAATGAAAAATAAGTTGCATGTTAGTGGTAGTATAGTTGTAAATTAGTTTTATTCAAGTTGAAGGGATCACTTACATATTTTTGACATTACAATGTTATGATATGCTACTAATTTCATTTCACATGTGGAATTAAATATCATAACATGGTAGATTTCAAGTAGATAATGTCCATTGAAGAAATTGGATCAAGCTTCAATTCAACAAAAATAGAAAATAAAATTCATTTATGAAACATAGTGTTTTAAATGAAAATATTTAATTGTTATGGGTCGTCATTTTTATGATCTAACCTTTTATTTAGACAAAGAAAAATGTTTGTTATATATAGTTTGGGCATTATATATAAATTCATAGTTAAATTATCCTTTGATAGAAACATATTTTAATTTTTTTGTAATGTATTCTTCAATGTGGAATGTAAATGTATTTAAAATTTCAAATCCATTTCATGTTTATGAATAATGATGTCCAATACAATAATAATGGTCGTGTGAAATCTAGATAATTGCATTGTAAGTTGCAATTTAGTTGTTTAGTATAACTAAAGTCAAGTCCCATACAATTGTTTTGAAACCCAAATTTAAACACCTAGTTACAACTTAGTCACTAAATCTTTTATTTTCATTTCATCTTTAGTTGTAAATTAATTGCAAAAGATAGGAACAAAATTCATTGCTCAAATGATGAATGAAATAATGAAAGAATATATTTGTTGAACTAGTTGTAAAATAGTTGTAGATAAATTATAAAATAGATTACTAGAATTCATTCATCAAATGGATGAATGAAATAATTAAAGATTATATTCGTCAAACTAGTTGTAAAAAGTTGTAAATAAATTGCAAAAGTATTAACATACATCATTTGTTGACAAATGGATGAAATGCCACGTTGACATTTCGTTTACCACGTTCGAATGTGTGTGGGAATTTAACGTGGAGTTTAGTTGCAAAGAAGTTGCATATAGTTATATGTGAGTTGCACTACATATACAATATTGTATACAACATAGGGTGTCTACTACAACTTGTTTGATAGCATTCAAGGTCAAATAAATACCATGAGTTGCAAATGTTTGTCGCATTTGGAAAACCTAAAATCAGAAGGTATAACAATGCAAAGAACCACCCAACATTGGTTTAAACTTTAACCCTAATCTTATCAATGTTCCATTTAAATTTATGGGTTGTGTTGAATATATAACCAATTTTGGTGTCCTAATTAGATTTTTTCAAAAGTTTTCTCCTACATGGGATAGGTGGTCAGTAGCTGGTTCTACTTTTGGTTTTGCTAGATCCACTTCCAATGTGAATCATTGGTGTGAAACAAGGTAGTAATGTGAATTAGCAGTGGGGTTGTGATGTGAATTTATGTTGGGGAATAATGTTGCACAATGTGAATCCTTGGTGGGGCAGTGTTGTTTTTTAATACCTTTAGTGGACATGTGTTCAAAAGAATCCAAGTTTGTGGGATGTGCCTATTTGAAGAATTTTGATTTTGGGAAATGAAAAAACGATATATAGTGACATGTTTGTAAAACATTAGGCATTTTATCCAAATACAAAGTAAATTGGTACATAAAAACTTGAGATTTATCACTTTTTTATATATTTTTTGCATTAACAAATTCTTTCATTTTTTTTCATGAGCTAAATGGTCTAAATTTAATTTAGCAACCAATTATCGAATAAAACTTGTTATAACATTTTGAGAAGAGGTGAATGTCTGGAATATTGTAGTAATATTAAATTGTCCAACATTTTTCCTACATCTCAAAATATTAGATTGAGATAAAGATTATACTTATGCATAACACATGTATGAAAAAAATTCAATTTAAAATGAAAAATAGTAATAAAAATATTGTATGCCCAAACCCATAAACTATGTACATACAACTTCACATCTAAAAACACATTTCCAATATTTATTGATGGGGCTATGAAAATATGATTGGTGTTCTCCCTTCCCTCTTTGTGTCTTTGGCTACTACCAACCTAGTCTTGAAAATAGTGACCTCCCAAAATTCTCATCACCAATATGATAACAATCAAAAACCAATAATAATCAAAAACTTTGATAGTCATGATTATATGTATTTTGTACCTTGTATTTCATGCATCTCACTCCTTATGTGTGCTTCAAATTCTATATGTTCAAGTTTCTTTGTGTCATAGCTCATGTGTTGTTCATAGTTTGGATCATTGAAAGGCGAACCTTAAGAAAGAATATGACTTCTTTCGAACTTCATTGTAGATTGGCAACACTTTTGTTTTAGTGATGATGATTCATCAAAACTAGTTTATGTAAGACAATTTTAGGTTCCACAAGTCATCGTCACACATTGGACAATTCCAAATTGAAATTTTTTCAGCCCACTCCCAATTAAAGAGGTATGGAAAGAGGTTTTTTCAAATTTGTATCTTTTTAAAGTTTTTTTTTCCAACACCATACTCACAAGATGATTTTGAATACCTTTTCCACCAATTAATTTACATCTCATTTGCCCTCAATTGAATTTGAGTTTCGTTCAATTGACTTTTAATCCAAGTTGAATTAAATTTAGTTGAATTGGAATTCAATTCAATTCAATGTGTTTAAATTCAATTCAAGTTGCATTGCAATGTTGTTCATGCCTTATTGTTTTTCACTTCAAGAATGTTGGTAAAAATTTCTTACTCCACAAAGATATTTATCTTTTCCTTGTTTTTCCAGTGTTTTTAGTCTTGGTACAAATAAAGAAAATTTATAGTGTGTTATTCATTACCATATCATTATTACTTTTTGGCTCAAATTCATGTATGTCAAGGTTATTTCCACATGTCATGTCGTTGATATAAAAACATGTCTTGTTTAATTAGGCTTCATGTACATATGTTGACATTATTTAAAACATTGTTAACAAAGGAATATATGTTAATGCAAAAGACAAGAATGGAAAAAAAATTGCATTTGTTTCATAGATCATAAATTGTACAATTTTGTGTGATTTTTTTTTGTAATTATGTAAATATTATGTGAAAATTATATGCAGAAAGGGAAAGAGGAACAAATGTGAAAACATGTAATGATGCAATGAAAATGTGTTTCAAACACTAAATAAGAATGAAGGTTGATCATAAAATTCAAGATATTACAATTGTGTAGAGATGTGTTTTTATCATGTAAATTGTAATTTTTTATGGATAATGTTTTTCATGATTTTTTAATGTTTAGGCATGCATTTTTTTTCCCTCCTTCATTGTGGTTTGCATTCACTTAAAATGTTACACAACAAGTGATGTTCACCTCATTATGTGTGCATTATGTGAAAAGAAACAATTACAAAATTAGTGAACCAAAAAATGAAAGATGTATATTTTCCTCAACATTTTTCTTATGTGATTTTTCTTTTGGCCAAAAACTTATTTTGATATGTGTTTTGATCATTTGATGAAGTTTTGTGCATTACATCATTATCATATAACACAAGTCATATGATATTAACCCATTTGTACCTTTACAAACATATTTTAAGTGACATCCAATACATTTTTCAAAAGATAGGAAAATGACTTAAACATTTAAAATGTAAATATTTGTCAAATTATTTAAACAAGATGAAGAAAAAGATAAAATAATTTTAAAATGAAGAATACAAAAGAAAATTAATCAAATAATGGTTGAAAAGGTATATTGTGAATAATATTATCTTTGAAATCCACATTTGATATTTTGTTGTCTCATAAAATCAACTTTCAATCAAATTGAATAAGGATTTATAATGAGTGTTTACAAGGCATTATACGTGCAAAATGTCATTTGATGTTACAAGATTGTGTACATAATGTGCATAAATAAACTAAAATAACTTTGTGCATGTTTTGTGATAAAATTAATGGTTATGAACAATCTATTGGGACAATGGCACATTTGACAATCCAAATTTTGCTATCACAAATATATAGAAAGGCCTTTGCATGAATATTCTATTGATTCATAATTAATTTTAAGTTTGTGATCTTTGAACATTAGTTTTTTTTCAAGATTCATTAGTTAAATAATATCAATTTGGAACATCATTAATTGCATGGGTAGATGACCAACATTGTCCTCATTACAAATGTCATTGCTTGATGATAAATCCTAATAAACTTACAATGTAAAAATTATGGATTTCTTATTATATGAATGTGAAATAGCCTTGCAACATACGAAAGCCCTTAGAATTGTTACTTACATTGTATAATAGGATAGGAGATGAAAATGTTGTCATAAAAGAAGACTTGATGAGATCAAATGATTTGTACATTGTATTTTTTAACTCATTTGGTGATCTTTGTCTTAATTCTATCTTGTTTATTGCATAATTTATTGTATATGGATGTCATTTTTATATTTACATTTTATTTAAGTTATTATAATACCTTAACATCTATGAAATTAATTATATTATTTGTCAAAAAATTATAATTTTCATATTTAGATTTTTGAAAGAAGAAAATTTTGCGAAGGAAAACACTAGCCTTTGGAATATTCAAGAATATTTTTATTCTTGAGATGAAATTTTTTTATGGGTTTTAATTCTTGACATGAAACTTGCCAACCATGAAACTTATCATTTTTTATTTTATTTTTCCCATTTTTAATTTAGTTGAAACATGATGTTCAAAATCTAACATGTTAACCATAAATCACATGTTTCTCAATCTATTATCATTATGCATCACATCAAGGTCTCAAAACAATTGAGAGGGATGAAGCACTTGTCAAACACCAACCATCCATAATTTAAAAACACCATACAATGTGCAACAATTAAATGTGGCCACCCAAAAAACAATTTGGAAAAGGCAAATTTTTGTGCTTCAATTCTTATCAAATTTTTCAAATCAAATCAATTCTACAATTCTTTTCTCTAATCTACATTATACATTTCTTCATTCTAAGAAACATATTTTGTAGTTTCTAAATCTAAAGAAAACCTAAAGAAAAATTCCATGGAATTCAGTAACAAACCTATTATATATTACAATCATTTATCCCAAAGAATTTTTACATGATCTTTTGTACTTCTGTACGTACTACATACGAATAGGGATCAAAATGATAACCATTATCTAACCAGTAAAAGCACAACTAGTAAGGTTATTCAAAAAATGTAACAACTATGTACAATTACGGATTAAATAGTTCTAACAACTGTAAGTCACAAATCACCCTTTAACATTTACCCCCCTTGTAATCTAGATTTCCTTGACTTTGAATTCATAAATTGAATAAGTTAAAATTAAATCTATTTTGATTCATAAATTGTTGTCTCAATAAACTATAATTCTAGTCCAAACCTATCTAAACCAAATCTATGGTTCATAATCAAGTCTTTAGATTCTACTAGGACTAATACATATGAGGATGCACTTCCTCTGATATCTATAGGTTGGTTAGAACCTATAGAAAGTAATTCTAAAAATGAATTTTCCGAATCCTAAACTAAAATTTGAATTAACTTTCAAATAGGACTAGGAATTTAAAACCTATGGAAAGAGGTAGATAAATGAGATTAGACAAGTAGTAGCGTATAAAACCAACTTATGTTGATAAAGAGTTTCATCTACATTTCACGACTCAAATGCTTCATTGAACATTCCTTGGACAATAATTTGTATTTTGTCCCACCAAGCTTTCCACCTTGAAGGTTTTTGTTGCAACGCTTGAGTGCAAATGTTAATTAACTTAGTTTGATTGAGAAGTAGATCATCAAACTCCTTTTATTTTTTCATTGTTATCATCGACATCATAGTTTGTAGACTATGAACTTGATCATGATACTAATCATGAACCATTTGTAACTCAAAAAACTATTTAACCTACTTAGCTAAACATTTCTTTGCGCCAATTGAGGATTCAGTTAATTCATGGCATTAACATTCTAAAAGCTAATGAAAATCTATAATCTCCTTGTCCTTTTGCTACATCTAATCGATGGCTTGTACTACATTAGTCCAATGTTGATCTACTTCAACCTTGAATTTTTCAAATTCCTCTCGCAAATCCCAAGAACCATATTCATGCTTTTAAACATGAAGTTTAAGACTTTCGAGCTATGCCTTTAGTGTATCATGTTTATCTATATTACTCTATAACTAAGGTTCAATTTTTTTAAGGAGTACCAAAATAATGTCAATGTCACCCTTTTTGCACTCCTTTAAATAGTTTTATTTAACCATGTAAAGATGCAAAATGGATGAAATTGATGGACTCTAGAGTTGCAATGGTTTAAAATATGTCACTTATAAAATATTTGACACATTTTGATTCATTAATATTGATGGGAATCAAAATATAAGATAGAAAAGGATTCCATTAAGGACTAGGTCCTTTTTGTCCTTAGTGGTACACCTTAAAGAATTTGGACCCACTAAGCAATAATAGTGGTACATTGATTGTTTTATTTCACAAGTTGAAAGTATTAATAGTCATAATCTTTCTGTTTATTAACATGGAACTGAATTTGTCTATCCTTTTTTAGGATCTTTACTTCAAATTCCTATCTACAAGTTTGTAAATGATCATGCACTATTATAAGATTCATGATCATCTAGCATAATTTACCATTCATTACAATGTTATGCACCAAAAGCAATAAATTCATGTAAATTATCAAATCAACTTAACTTTTTAATAATTAGTGAAAAAGTTTGGGTTGAAGATGAAGGGGTTATCCAATCAATTGCCCAAAGCTAGGTGATGATGGTCTACATCATGATTGAACAATTTGTCTTGTGCTAACACATTTGCAAGCTAGCTCTTCCTATGGCATTTCAAGTTTTACAGTATGAGTCATAAGCATAGATTGAACAATTATTGATCAAATCAATCTTTGAGGTTGAACTAATGAAACAAATATAGTTTGAAGCATCAGTGTTATAACCTAAAAAGTAAATTCCTTTAGAGTTGTCTCCATAGTATATGTGGTTTCTTCAATGATATCATCTACTGTGTTTTTATTTTTAGTAAGGATAAATTGAAAACCACTAGCATCAATACTTGTTTCACCTCCATGAATTGAAGTCAAGATTCATCCATAACTTTAGACACCTCAACATATAAAGGAAACCATTTACATAGTAGTACATCAACAACAAGACCTACATAAAACATGTTGTCTTCTTTGTAGTTTCGGTTTAAAATCTCCTAAATCTCTTTCACATCAATTACATCTGTGGGTTTGTGGTGAAGTAATTGTCGTGGAGACATCGGTGATATTTATCATGTCACATTGCCATTTGCTAAGGGTGATGTGAGATAGAAACAACTACAAATTCTACAAAAGACAGCGTTGCTACTCAAGGTGGATTTGGCACTATAACATGTTGAAAATTGATAATTACAATGTCAGGCTCTTCTTCTAAATCTAATACTATGATTGGTGTTGGATCAACTACACTTGGGCGTCAAGGTGACAAAATTTGTAAATCTAATGAAGAATTATGTGCAATTTTCACTATGTGTGGGATGGAACTCCTTCTTTTTGTTCAATTGATAATTGAATAGAAAGTGGTAACACATCCACAATAGTCTATGAATTCTTCTATTCCTAATCAAATTACACTTTGTGAGCTTGTTTTTGTTCTTGAAAATGCAAATCAACAATCTTTCAATAATACTTTTAGGTTCATTGCTCATGTTTATAAACTAGATACAAAACAACGCAAGAAACATAACCATTAAGAAACAATACAAGTCACTTTCTTGAAGATGACATTCATGAATATTGTGGAATGACGACATCATAACTAACTACTTTAAGGTATAATCATCATGAAAAGAATGAACTATTGTGATTTTACAAAAAAATCACAGATTAATTTGAATAGTTATATGGTTAATAATGGTAGTTAAAAGTGTCACACAAAGCTACAAAAACATGACTTTTTGACTAAATAATCCAATTAGAAAGGACCCCATTTGGACATGCGTGAAAAAAACCATCCCATTAATGTAGACAAGTTGTTTTGGCCATAACTTGTGTGACTAGCAATGGTCTTTTTTATTAGTAAATTATTGGACCATTTGACTAGTCATTTTGATTGGTCATTTTGACTATCAAATAATGGACCATTCGATTGGTCAAATTTCTACCCAATTTTTTTGTGTGTAAGTAGGTCAAGGTAGGTAAATAGGTTGTATATAGGTCTAGGTAGGTCATAAAAAAACAAGTAAGTAGGTGGTAATCTAGCTTAACCTACTTAACCTAGCCTACTTATCTTAGTTTAGTCTACTTAACCATTCTCATTTAACTTAACCTAATTTAACCTACCTACCCTAACCCTTTAAGCATGTATATAGGTTACAAGTATAAGGGATTGAACCCCAAACCTTCATAATGATAAACCAAGTCCTTACAAATGGACTACACCATTAAAGGTGTTCAACTTTCATTAAATTTTTTATTTCACATGTTTATTCACATCACTAAACATAATGGCTAAACTTAAGTGACAACTAATGGCTAAATATAATGGCTAAATCAAATGGTTAAACTTAATGGTTTAATGTAATGAGAAAATCTAATGTTTAAACCTTGGCTAAATTTAATGATTAATTTAATGGCTAAACATAATGGTTAAATCAAATGGTTAAACTTAATGGTTTAATGTAATGAAAAAATCTGATGTTTAAACCTTGGCTAAACTTAGTGATTAATCTAATGGCTAAACATAATGGCTAAATCAAATGGTTAAATTTAGTGGTTAAATGTAATGACAAAATTTGATGTTTAAACCTTGGCTTTGTTCGTCTTTAGTTTCCTTCTGAAGCTTATACCAATAAAAACAAATTTATTATTGGATTAGTGATGTGATTAATCTAATGGCTAAACATAATGGCTAAATCAAATGGATAAACTTAATGGTTTAATGTAATGACAAAATTTGATGTTTAAACTTTGGCTAAACTTAGTGATTAATTTAATTGCTAAACATAATGGCTAAATCAAATGGTTAAACCTAATTGATAAACATAATGGTTAAATTTCATGGCTAAATTTTGGCTAAACCTAGTGGCTAAATCTAGTGGCTAAACATAATGATTAAATATTGGTTGAACATAGTGGCTAAACCTAGTGTTTAAATCTAATGACTAAATATAATAATTAAACCTTGGTTAACATAATGGCTAAACCTAGTTGATAAACTTAATGGTTAAACTTCATGGCTAAATTTTGGTTAAACATAATGATTAAACTTTGGCTAAACATAGTGACTAAACCTAATGATCAAATTTAATGGTTAAACATAGTGACTAAACTTTGACTAAACATAATGCCTAAACTTAGGCTAAATCTAATGGCTAAACATAGACAAAACCTAATAGCTAAATCCAATGGTTGAACATAAAGACAAAAATTTGGTTAAACATAGATTAAACCTAATGGCCAAACATAATGGTTAAACTTAAGTTAAACTTAAGCTAAACTTAATGAGTAAATATAATGGTTTAACATAGTGGCTAAATCTAGGCTATACTTAATGGTTAAATTTAAGCTATACATAATGGCCAAATTTAATGGTTCAACTTAAACTAAACCTAGTGCTAAATTTAATGGTTAAATTTAAATTAAACTTAATTGTTAAAATTTGGTTCAATTTTGGGTAAACCTAATGGTTAAATCTAATGGTTAAACATAATAACTACATTTAATGGCTACACCTAGTTATTAAACTTAGGTAGGTAAGTGGGTGAATAGGTATGACATAAGTAATATGCATGTAGGTGGGTAGGTAAGTATGTAGGTGAATAGGTAGGTAAGTAAGTAGTTGGGAGGTGGATGGGTGAATAATAGGTAGGTAAGTAATGAGCTAAGTAAATAGGCGAGTGAATAGGTAAGATGTAAATACATAGGGTAATAGACCATGTCACATTTGTTTAAAAATCATTGGTCATCTTGATTAAACATTCCACTTGACTAAAAACCATTGGTCATTTCGACTAAATATTATTCGCCATTTTCATTAAATGTTCCAATTGGCTAAAAACCATTGGTCATTTTGACTAAATATCATTGGCCATCTTGACTAAATGTTCAATTTGATTAAAGACCATTGGTCATTTTGACTAAAAATCATTGGCCATATTGATTAAATGTTCAACTTGACTAAATATTATTGGTCATTTTGACTAAAGTTGTGCAACTTAACTATATGCATCCAGTTAAATTAAACATTATAGTCAAATTGATCAATCAAAGAAAACACATTTATCATTCAAACCTTTGGCCTTTAATCAAAATGTACATGTCCATTAATCAAAATGACAAATTAATCAACTTGAACCTCTTAAATAACCATGATTTGTAGTAGTGAATGTGAGTTCATAATTAAAACCATCATGGAGGCTAGTTGTGTTAGTTAGCTAATCAAGTCAAATAATATAGACATAGGTAAAGAATGCGTTATAAATTTAAGATACTCATGTAACTTTAATTTATTGATATTGACAATAATAGGATTTGGGTCAAATTTATCAACTATTACCAAAAGCATTATTTTTTTGGTAAACAATATTAAACTTTATAAGGTCCAAACCATCTTTGTTTGAATTTATCGATATTAATTTTTGCTGCCTTTGGAAAACTTAAAACATAATCTCCAAATTTAAATTGTTTCTCAAGATGACACTATTGTAGTAATAAAGATTAGTTCCATTGATTTACAAATTGCATATCCTATGTTTTTTGACAATTTTCTCAAAGTCATCCAAGTTTATAAGTTGGCTAATCAAAACTTGAATTAGAATGGGATCATTTGAACTAGATTTGGCTGGTAAAAGATATTTCGTTGGTAAAAATGGATGTAATCCATACACCCAATGGAAAGGCATATGACTAGTTGTACACTGTCTGATAAGAAAACAAAACTACAAGCAAATGTTCATCCCAATTTGATCATTTTTCATTAACCAATTTGGTTAACAAAATGCTGATTACCTTGTTGGTTGACTTTACATGTCCATTACCCTATGAGTGATAAATAGTAGAATTAGTACGATGCATTAAAATATGTTCAATTATGTATTGAATAACATCATGAATACAATGTGTACCTTGATTAGTAACAATATGCAAAAGACAACCAAATCATACAAATGTAAATTCATACAAAAATTTAGTTGTAACAACAATAATATTTGTGCATAAAGCCTTGGCCTCCACCCATTTGGTGGCATAATCAATGGCCATTAGAATATATCAATTCCATGTTAATGGCCTACTAGTTTTATTGGTCCAATAAAATTTAAACCCCATTTGGTAAAATGTTCAATAGGGAGATTGGTAATAAATTTTGCCAATCTTTGTGTTGATAAAATACTAGTTTTCCAACACAAATCATAGGAATGACAATAATTAGTTGTGTCACAATACAAACTTGGCCATCAATATCATGTATCTAGGATTTTTTGACCTATAATATTGGCAGAAAAAATGACCACCCAATACTCCTATGTGGAGTTCATGTAAAACAATTGATAAAGTTTTTGTAGGTTGTAGACATTTGTGATATTGATCATCTTGACCATATCAATATAAAACACCATTTTGAATGGTAAAAGGCTAGCAATTTTGCCAAATTTTGTTGTTGGGCAACATTCGTATGGTTAGCAAGCATTTATCCTACTTATAAAAATTCAAAAACAAAGTTTAACCATTCATATTGTAATAAAAGCAATGTAACATTGGTGGTTTGATCAAGTACACCAATCAATTCTTTTAAATTTAGAAATTGAAATAAGACATTGGCAACAACATGAAATTATCCAAGTTTATAAAACACACAAAAGTCATGTTCCAAGAGTAAAAATAACCACCAAACGATACGATCAGAAACTTGTCGTTTGTTGACCAAATAGATCAAAGCCACGTGGTTTGCAAAATAAATAAATCAACTACCTAACAATAATGCAAAAATTTATGCAAGGCATAGACCATAGCTAATGCCTCATGTTCAATAGTTGCATAATTATGCTCAACATGATTCAATAATCAAGAAGCATAAACAATTGGTTCAAAGTTGCTAGTTTGATTTTGAGATAAAATTGCTTTAATTGCTAATTGAAAGGCATCGATATAAACTGAAATTCCACTTTCCAATTTGGATTGATTTGAATTGGTGCCTCAATATATTGGTGTTTAATTTCCTCCCAAGCAGCTTGGCATATGTCACTCCAAACAAATGGTTTGGATTAGCGGGTCTTCATGCACATTAAGGTGGCTCACTTTTTGAGTCACAATGCCCATATTTGCAGAGTGCCCTTTTTTTGGACACCTATAACAAATAATAAAACTTATCAAATTGAAATTTTGATAATGATTATACATTAACAACTTGATTACAAAAATACCTATGTAATTATTTTTTGATAAGAGTACACCCACTTTTCACAATGGACTTTTGAAGTACAAAAATGTGGATTGGTTGATAAACTAAAATGGTATAAAATAAAAAGGTTCATATTGAATTTGATTCCAAATTATTTATAGGGACTCAATATGTGGTGTAACGTCTAACAATACACTTTTATATGAAAGTCTTCCCTCATAAATCATAATCAAACTTTAATTAGGGACTTTTAAATGGTCAATATTGAACCATATTTCATAAGTCCCTAACATAGTTGTTTAGTTCTCAAATTTCGTATATATTTGGAATATGTAGGTGGACTCCTATTAATATGGAATTTATTGCTTTTGATTCATCAACTTTATTACCATTGAACCCATGGTACCAAAAAAATTCAAAAATTTAACACTATAGAATGAAC
>Ga0209208_10001441_pt1 | contig 33539 bp, 17 predicted proteins | sample S1TSphfallax_3_FD_187694 | JGI IMG/M metagenome (GOLD analysis project Ga0209208, IMG submission 187694) | Host-associated microbial communities from peat moss isolated from Minnesota, USA - S1T2_Fd - Sphagnum fallax MG (SPAdes) (version 2) | ecosystem: Host-associated > Plants > Peat moss >...
TTTCCATCCAATTCTTTGTTCCCGTTTCCACTGTGAAAACCATTTAAGGCTCTCCGGAATCCGGATGATTCCTTAGGGGTTTGGCTTTGGGTATCAGAAACCCTAAAAATCAGATTTTTTTGTAATAAAAATCTTAGTTTTTGGCTAATTGTAGGTAGGTAGGTAGATTTGGATTCGATTTTAAAATCCATACCCGCGCGGAGGTCTTGAAATGTGGAGAAAAATCGGGTTCAGAAATGGGACCAGAGTTTTATCAAAACTTGATTAGTATTCATTTTTCATTGTAGTTTTGTTTTTTTTCCATTACAATGTCGTACTTTTGCAATGTTTCGCCCAAATTATTGTTTTAACATCTTGGATGATCTTGCATGTTTAGGGATGAATTTCATCCATGTTGCTCAATTACATGATGGATTAATTGCCCAATCAAAAAGGGACTACTAGTAAAAAATACTCTCATTTTCAAGAGTTTTCCATGTAATTTTTTTTTATCGACTCTAGAACGGTAGCAACAAAAAAGGCCCCCCCCCCCTCCCCCACACCAACAATCGTTAATTGTTTGCTTTGCAACCCTCATTCCATTGCAACTAAACCACCATAATGCCAATCACTAGTGACAATTTTATTAGGCCTATTACTACTTAATAGATTTAAAGAGTCCCTTAAAAAATTTATCACGGTGAGAGTATGGGTTATATTTTTGGCCAAAACTACCTATGTACAAGTAGGGATTTAAATTCAAAAATTTAATTCTCATAGGCCTTCTTCATGGACCCAAACTCATCACGCATGTTGACCCGCCCAAATACCATGTCTTAAGGTGCTACTCCAAATAAATAAAATTGAATTGCCCGTATGTAAATAAAATAGTCCCAAAAACCCCAATTGGAATGTGCATGGAAATTTGACCGTAAAAAACTGCTGAAAATTCCTAATACATATTCTTTGTTCACTTTTTCTTTTTTTAATTTTTTTTTAAAAAAACTTTTTCCGTCCCTCATTATGAAATAGAGGTCGAAAGTAGGTATTCCGTATACTAATGTGTTGACAAACTTGTGGTGGAAAAGAAAAAATTATGCTTATACATGACGTGCAGGAATGAATAGCGAGACGGACTGACCGACTGACTCACCCGTCTGAATTCAACGGCCATCCTGGTGCAAATGAGTCCTGGAGAACAAGAAATGGTGAATCGTATAACCGAAGACATATGTCAAAACCCTCCTTTAATGACCTCCCGGAAACAAAACTAAAGAGGCCAAAATTGCACCACCCCAAACTTACATTATATATATATATATATATATAATTTTATAATTTTATAAAATTTTATTTTTAAAAATTATTATTTTTATTATTTTTATTTTTTTGTAACACGAGAAATTTCAATCTGTATTTTACAAATTATATGACAATATCATAGTAGATCATGCCAAAAATATTTTTAAAAAAAATCAAATCAAATTCAAATCAAATGTCTAAATTAGCACTATAATATTTTATTTTATTTTTTAAATCCATTGTACTACTCACCAATACATACAAACTCAATTGTTATATATTGGTTAAATGTTGTGGTGCAAATATGATGAACATTGTGGAATCCATCTAAGGCCGACTTTAGACTAGGGCCCAAGGTCTAAGAATCACCAATGAATTCAAGCAATCTTATTTGGTTGCTTTTAAATTGGTCCCAAAGGAGTTTAAACCAAAAGGGTTCAAAACCGAAAAGTGGGAAAATTGAACAATGGGCGTTTTTAGGGAAAAAATGCATTTCCTTCTTCAACACCCGAATGGAACAAACTTATATAGCTTACCAAATGGGTTGAAGTGGGCTATCCGGTGAAAAAAAACTGTGTTTTTTTAGGTTTTCATGTACCTATCAAAAAAAAGTTCCATAAGGGTAGCCCCAAAAAAATTAAAATTTAAAAAATTTAAAAATTTATATATATATAATATGAATTTCTATTTCACTTTCATATTTTTAATAGCCAGATTTGGCTAAATTGTCTCATGGGTAATTATCATCACTTCATTGTTTGTGGTCACAAAATTGAAAAAAAAAAACACTGGGGGGGGAACCCTCATAAACCCATCCCCAAAAACCTTGATCATGAGGCCAGAAAATGAAGGACATAGTTGATTAATTACAAGAATCATTAAAAATATTCAAAAATTACATGTGCAATCAACAAACAAACAAACAAACAAAATAAATCATACTAGTTGATTAGTTGATGAAAGCTTTAATTCCATCACCTGAAATCAACAACAAATAACCAAATTTCCCATTATAATTTCCTAATACATACATGTGCAATCAATAGAATCTTGATAGCAATTTGATTCATTGATGGGAAGAAACATGCCATCACTTGAAATTAGCAAATCACACAAGAATACTAAACTTTTTCTATTATTTGTGCAATTAATAAAAAGGTAGTAATTGATTTGGTTGATGAAGCACATTACATGCTACAGCAAATTAACAAGAATATTATAATTTTCCTAATGTTATGTGCAATCAATAAAAATCTTGATTGTAATTGATTTGGTTGATGGAAAAAACATTCTATCACCTGAAATCAACCAAATACTACAATTTTCCTAATATTAGGTGCAATCAGTAAAAGCTAGTAATTGATTTGTTGAAGAAAAAAACATTCCATCACCTGAAATTACTAAATTAACACAAGAATATTATAATTTTTTCCTAATGCATTTTCAATGAATAAAAAAGCTAGTAATTGATTTTGTTGTTGTAAAAACATTCCATCACCTGAAATCAGCAAATGGACCAAAAAAAATATTATAATTTTTTTTGCTAATACATTTTCAATGAATAAAAGGTAGTAATTGATTTGTTGATGAAAAAACATTCCATCACCTGAAATCAGCAAATGGACCAAAAAAAATATTATAAATTTTTTTGGCTAATACATTTTCAATGAATAAAAGGTAGTAATTGATTTGTTGATGAAAAAACATTCCATCACCTGAAATCAGCAAATTGACAAGAATATTTTATCAATGAATAAAAGCTGGTAATAGATTTGTTAATGAAAAACCATTCCATCATTTTCCATCTTCTTTTGCCTTCTTAAGATACTTTTCTAATGCAAATGGGCCAAGGCCATAGTGTGACACACCCCTTGTTACAAAAAAAATCAATTTTGATTCCAATTAACTTGCATTTTTTGGTCTACAAAGTTAATCGGAATCAAATATAAACCTCATATGCTGGGTAAATGAAAAATAAGCCTAGTATGTTTCGAATGAAAGTTGAGCTCGTATCACTTTTCCATCTTGGATGGATGTATGGGTTCAGCTGGTTAGGTCTTATTCGCACTTAGTCCTCTTACACCTCCTCATAACTCCTTCTCTTGAACTCCTTAAACGCTAAACCCTAGTTATGAGTTTACCCTTAGAAACCCTAAACCCTAAACCCTAAATTTGGGCTGTTCTTCTCTTTAAAATTTTGAACAATTGCAAGGCTCCCCATGAAGTGAGAGCCACTAATAATGTGAATGAAGGCAATGGGTTCTTCTCCTTACTTACTTACTTACTTACATGGGGCATGTTGGAGTTGATTTGATGAGCATGGGAATTGGGATGCATTTACATGCATCATCAAGTGGGCAAGTGGCAACTAGAGGTCAGCTTGCAATCCTCTAAAAGGAAACTTGCAATTTATGACCCATGTATGTGTATTACTACTCATGTCCCACACTCTTCTAATGCTTCCTCCATGCTTCCAAAAATTTAGGTCAACAATTTGTAATGATGTGCTTACTACAATAGATAATATCCCCCCCTCCCCCCCTTTGTGGACATGATGACCCACCTTGAGTTGATGCTTGATCCATGGTGGGGGTGTCATGTGGGGAAATACCAACAACATATGGAAAGTTGATAAATAAATGAATGGCATTTAAAATATATCCCTAGTCCAATGGAAAAATGTCATAACATTGTGGCAAAGTTGGAATTGAAGGGCAATTTATACATGCTCTTTTGCAAGAGTTGTAAATTATATGTCATAACATTTGGAAAAGTTGAAGATAAATTTAGAGCAATTCAAATATCTCTAGTGCAATGTAAATGTTGTAACATGTGGAAAGTTGAAAATGATGGGTTTTTTGAATGGAATGTGTTTTAGGGTGATGAAAAGAAAATAAAGGAAAATAAATGTTGTATAGATAGCAACTCTTGGCTTGGGAGACTTAGTGTACAAAGTGTTCCAATGAAATTATTGAGTTCTCATTTATGTTCCCAATATGTTCCCCAACATGTTTGCAATAGCACCTCACTTCATTCCATATCCTTTCCCCTACTAAGTCCTACTCTTGTATATAGGTTATATAGAACCAGCCCAAAGGAGGAGATTACAAATATATCTATTTTTGGGACTATCTGAAGCTTGATTTTATTTTTATTTTTTGTGACGGGCCAATTGAAGATGCCCAACATAAATAAAAAAGGAATTGAACCTTGGGAGTCCCAATAACTAATTAATATTAGTTTACAAAAATATACTACAATAAGTCACACTATAACCTTGTCTATTTGTGTAGACAATGGACCCAAATGTCATCAAATAATTTTCTCATTCCTTTCATAAGTGTGTAATTGCATTTTTATTTTGAACAATGTACACTTGGAAAGATCCCAATCATCCATCCTTACTTATTAAAACATCTACATTCATCTTTTAATAGGAGAGGCACCTACCAACTTACCTCCCTACTTATTTATCTACCTTGTGGACCTATTTTTTATGAGATAGGTTCTAATAAGACATGCACATACCTACTTACCTACCTATTTATTTATCTACCTTGTGAATCTATTTTTTATAAGATAGATTTTAATAGGGCGGACACCTACTTACTTATTTATCGATTTATTATAAAAACTTATTTTTTATGCAATATTAAATTTTAATAATACACACATCTACCTATTTAGTTACTTACTTATCTATCTACTTTGAGAACCTATCCTTTATAAGATAGGTTCGATGAAATCGAACAAAAACTTAGTTGCCCTTCATCCACAAACGAGTTTCATTATGGGCTTCCACCGGATGGAGCACCGGATGTTGTTTGTACATCTTGATGACCAAACAATACATGAGTATTACTTTGAGTCCTTGGGCGAACCATCCACCCACACTAGTACCATGGTAAAAATCCTGAACTTTTTTTAAGGTCCCTTCTAACCATGGTAATAATCCCAAACTAAAGACTCGATCAAGGTGTGCCAAGGTCAAATTATTCAACATTTCATAGCTTGAATATGGCCACTAAAAGGCCTAACTCAAGAAGGTGAAGGTAACATTTAAAATTGTGAATTCAAAAATTACCCTTCACATTGAAAGATTGATCACAAATGTGACTGAACTACTAACTACATTAGCAACTTCCGCACATGTCTGCTGAATAATTAATTAATTAGTTTTGAAATTTCCAATTTGAAAAACAGAATATTTCAAACAATTCCTCATTTTTCCTATTCAAGAAAAAAGTTCTTTGAAAAATACAATTTTTTGAAAATTTCAGCATTTCTAAAAACAATTTAACTTTGTGCCAAAGCAGCCAAGATATTACGATAATTTGAAGACTCTTGAGAAGCTTGTCCTTCATGAAAATGAAACAAAGACATGACAGCCAACGACCCCCTTGGTTAGGGTTTGAGGCACTATCACGAGAGGTATCAAAACCAAAAAAACAAACAAACAAACAAACAAAAGAAGCATGACGTTCTTTTACGAATTTAAAATGAATGTGAATTATGCGAATTTAAACATTTTTCAGTTTTTTTTGCCAAAAGGGGGGGCGGGGATGTGTAGGGCTTTCTAAGAGCTTTCAAATGGTCTATTGGTTAGGAATTTTCACATTGATTTGCATGAAATTTTGATCAAATGAATTGGGACCCTAGTTGGTTAACCGAGGGATGAATTGCGGGGGAAAACTCATTTACTAAGCATAAATCATACACAATTTGAGATGGAGGAGATACCAACAAATGGTGGCTTATCTCTTCTCAAAGACATCATGCACAAACCAAATGCTATGAAATTGTGTGTCTATAAATAATTAAGTGCTAAGTTGTCTAAGATCTCTAGCATGCTATAATGCACAACATGTAACCATACCTATTTGTATAGTGGTAATCCATGTAGAGCTAAGAACATGTGCTCTAACATAATGGTCTAAGAATACACCTTTTAGATCCCATAAAGAAAACCAATGTGCTACAAAGAATATCAATTGGATGCCCATCAAAAGTTAATGAACTACAATCAATAATACCACCATCTAAGGTTTAATTATGTCTCCAATAAATAAACCATCTTCCCACTCCCTTGGATCTCAATATAGGTTTTTCACAAACCCTTTTTTTAAATAACCAAAAATCTGCTTCTCTTGTCAACATTTCCTCACCTCTTAACAAAGAAATTGGACTTCTTAGGTCGGAATAGAGCTCTTACATGCTTCAAACCAATAGATGCAAATCTTGTTGGAGGACGCCTTGTTGAAGACAATAGTTTAGAAATTGAACATCTTTTCAATTCTTGCGTTTCCATTAAGCCCTCTTGCACTTTCGAAATTATGTACACTGATCCAAATAGGTTATCAATCTTTAAATTGTAAAAACTCTAACCACTTCTCTAATATATCCATATGTAAAATACATGGGGATATTACATGCATTACATGGTTGTGAAATGTTGAAAGGTTGTTATGGTTGTTTCCACTCATTACAATCAATTTGGGCAAATCCCTTGGTTTTTCATTATTAAGGGTGAACATTAATCCTATTATACTTATTGTAGTAATAGGTAATGAAGAAATTGCCTAGGTAAGGTAAAGTTGATTTCGTTTACCTACCTTTCTTTTGATTCAAGAAGAATTGTTATACTGGCTGAAAAATAATGTAAGGGAGAGGGAAAATGAGAAGATATAAGATCTAACCTTTAAATAATCACCACTTATGTGGATAGTATTTGCCTACTTAAAGGAGGGAAATGATCTAGAGAGAGTTGTTGTGGGTGCCTGTGTGTGAAGAAGAGATGTGTGTGAGCTCATAGAGTAGCCAAAAATAAAAAATAAAAAATTGTTGCATGAATTTAAACCTTAGTAGAAATACCTATTGGTAATTTTTTTGTGCAATTGAATTTAAATTATGGAGTATTGCAAAATTGTGTACCTAATTTTTATTTTTTCTTTTGTTGTTTTCTTTTTTTTCTTATTATTGCAATAGCATATCATTGAGGTCAAATTCTTCTTGTTATCTTTTTTTGATTCCTTTGTGATTTTACTACTACAAAATTAGATCTTGATGTAGATGGTAGTTTTAACTTTAATCAAAACAACATTCTTTGGACTAGCCCATACCAATTACCACAACCCTTTTAACCATTATGGTTGAAACAATGATCTCTACTGGGATGGGAATGGGATGGTTGGGCCCCATACAAGATTGATAATTGCCACACCTATCCAAAACCAAAGGTGGTTAAACACTAAGGTGATCGTGTCCCTTTGGCAATTGGGTGCAGTCATAATCCAACAAACCAAAAAGGGTGTCAAACCACAAAGAAAAACAATCAAAATTTGATAAATATTCATATTTTGCCATTTAAAACCATGGGAATCATAGCAAGTTATTATTTTTCATTCATATGAATGTTAAGGATTCAAACCAAAAATCCATTTGATAAAATTTTGATTTACAACCTATAAAAGTGAACACTTATGGCATCAAACAAAAGTCAATTTTGCAAAGGACTATCACAAGGACTCATATAATAAAAAGCACATTTGATGGGAAAAAATAAAGAGGATAAAGACCTATTAACCACATCAAAAAAACATTCATATCGTAAAATATGTGGAATTTTAAAACTTTAAAAGCTCAAAGAACTTTCCAAAATTGATCTAGAATTTTGGAATTTGAAAAGTCCTTTGCCAAACATAAATGGGGTTAAATGTATGTGATGTGTTAAGAAATTTTGTAATCTATCATATAAGAAAACATAAAAATGTAAAAAAATGAAAATTAGTTATGATTTGAAATCATTATCATTTTCAAGACAAAACATTAAATTTACAAGGAATCAGGACACTTTCAAAAATTCATATTTATTCAAAAAGGTTTTTAAAAAACATGTCATGTACATGTACAACTATAAACATTTATTATAACAAGTTGCAAAAAAAATTGTTCCAAAATTCATTCATCTGAAAAAAAAAATGGCAAAAAGGACATTCAGTCATTTTCTAAAGTAATCATGTTGGCTTTTGTATCATGTTTGCACCCAATTGATGAAGTTGGCACCCAACTTGAGTGACTATCTAACATGTCATATTCTTATGCCTTAAAATAAAGAAACCAAGGGTTTAGAATGTGAGTTGGAAAAAAGATGATATATTCCATGCAACTACAATTGATGCTCAAATGCCAATGATCACAATAGAACTAGTAAGGTATAATGTCACTAACACATTGGTAGATGGGGTGTAAAGGGTAAACATTATCATGAATTCCCTATAAATAAAATTTGGTGCACAAGGGAGGTAAACTTCCCCCTTTCAAATGAAGATGGCTACATAGTGGTGAATGTAACCTAGGGGGATCCTCAAGGACTTACCCACTCAAATTTCAAACCTTGAGTTTCCTATCACAACAACAATTTTTAGAATGGCGGGGCAATGGTACTCTATATTGTTGGGTAGACCTTGTCTAGAGCAACCAAAGATTCATCATGATTGAATCACAAATTTACTCCACTTATACATGATTACAAACACTTTAGTTAGTTATCTCTACCCATACCATTTATTTGGCCCAACCTTTGCCACTTCAAATGTATGATTGAATTGCAAATTTAGTTGATGCCAATAAGGACCAAGTGATTAATAGTTGCCTCAAGTTGGAACTAATTGGGTGCATTCACAATTAGGGTACACAAAAAGATTGTCCACCTTCAAAATCACATTGAATCTCAACTTAAATTCAAAATCAATGTACTCCAATTTTTCTTACAACATTGCATTTTAAATTTGAATGGTTATTTGTAAATGAAATTGAATAAATGTATACATTGTATTAATAATGTCATTGTTTTGGACATGTCTAAATCCTCCATAATAACTTCAATATATTCTAGCTTGAATTATGAAAATTTGTGTCTACCAAAACCATGCAACTATGCAACTATATATCCATTGCAACTAATGTACAACTACCTAACAAATATTAAACGTTCTTGTGCATAAGAATATTTTGTTGTTAGGTTGTTAAATTTTATACAACTAAAATTTATTATTGATTATGATTTTGATGTGCTTAAGACATTCAAGTTCAATAGACTTTCACATTAAGATAACAAAGGTGAAGGTAAGTTTACACACTTGCATGTGAAAAACTTCAAGACCAATATACTCCAATTTTTCTTATGACATTTTATTTTGAATTTAAATGGTTGTTTGTAAATGTATAGCTTATAATTTAATCATTGTATTGCTATGACATGTTATTTATAGTGCATTTCCATGATAAGTTCATTATGACACTATGTATGTTATTTGTTAGTTGCATAATAGTTATAGACTATATATGTATGTTGTTTACTATAAGTACATATATGTTTTAGTTACATTATAATTGCAAAAGACTACTACTTAAATTTAAAATATTATTATTAAATTATTTTTTACATTACAATAAAGTTATTTTTACATTAATGTGCAAGCATCATTTCATATTTTGCAATCATTAAAACATAATTCAACTTTTGAATAGAAATAAGGTGGACCTTTTAGCATTATGCAACAATAGACATTAGATAGGAAATTTGATAACAATAGTTTTAGATAAAATACCATTAAAACCTTGGATCATGGATAACCAAAAATGTTCATATGAGTTGCATTTTTCAACATTGAATATTAATCCATACAACTGTATTATTAGAACAAGGTGTTACCAATATTTATGCAATGGAATATCTAATGTGTTTCATGATGGAAAATTATCATTATTAATTCTACTGGGCACAAAATAGTACTATTCATAAATGGACATTAGTTGGAAAAATTTAGTTCCTTCAACCAATTGCTAAGTTGTAATTTTAAACTACATTAATTGAATTTAAGTTATAACATCATACCATTGGCAAAATGCAATAGTTGCAAGATGATACAATTTGGTAATGCATTAGTTGGAACAAACATGAATAGACTTCACTCATTGATGGATGAATGAAAATTTGTGCAATATTACATCCATGCACAACATTTGCATGAGAATCTAACATGGTAACTACTAATAAAATAGTTGAAGTAGGAAAACACACAAGCAAACTTCATACATCATTGGATGAATGGAAAGTCAAGTTAACATTCCATTCATCCATCAACATTTGTGTAAGAAATTGATGTGGATAGCAATTGCATTTGAGTTGCATGTATATTTAATAATATATGATACCATATACGATCTTGGGCTATCCAATGCAACTACTATAACTTGTTTGATAGATTTATGCCATAGAAATACCATGTGTTGAAAATGTCCATTGCAATTCAAAAATCCAATGCAAGCCTAGTTGCACAAGCTATGATTTTTTCATAGTGCAACTTTAGTTTTTAGTTTTTTATATCAATGATGATAAGGGATACATTCTAAGTCTTGTAAAACCAATTTTGGCATTGAATTGTTTTAAAATTTTAGAAATTTTCACTAAAATTCAAATAGTAATCAATGTTTTTTTAAGGTTAAAATGCCAAATTGGCTCCCAAAAGTGGAATAATGAAGTAAAATTTGGCAACCCATTTTTTCTAACTAAAAGAAAAATGTATGGCAACATTTATCACTAGTGGAAGCAATCCTAAAACTAGTTATTAGCAAGTAAGCTTAACTATCCATAAATATTGAAACAAGAGAAATAATAGGTTATTGATTGAAGGTAGCCTACTACCTTGGGGTTCAAGTATGGTAAATTAGACTGTTTATGTTACTTATAACATAATTGGAAAGTAACCATCAAGTAAGTTTTCTTATATTGAACTTAAAAATATTTTTTATGACAATGTTTAATATGAACATGTTCTTTGATTTTGCTACAATTATATTTAACAACCACATGTTTAATATAAATATAAGTAAAATACATTAAAATACATGCAAAGGTCATAATTTACAAAGTAAATGAAATGTTAAATTTTCTTCTTTTCAAGTTAAGCTACAAAAAAATGTACTTGTAAAGTTTCATTTTTTTCCTATTATTATCAAAATGCATCAAACTTCTAATGTAAAACTATGAAAGAACATAGTGTTCATTAATCAAATTCAAGCATATTTGTTACTTTTTTTTATGACATTTTAAATGATTTGAATATATTTTCTTATGTTTATGTTGAAACCTGCCATATTTCAAAGTTTCATTTTAGACAATATATATATTTGGTCTAATTTAACATTTTTTCACCCCTTGGCACCTAATTTTTCATTACATAAAATTTAAGAATTAATGAATGAAAATATTGAATCTTCAAGAATGTTCTATTTGTTGAAATGAAAATCTCAAAATTAATTAATTATTTGACAAACATGTGTCAAAGCTACCAAGGTACTTATGGTATAAGGAAAATAATGAAACAATAGATGGAGTTTTTTTTTTAGCCTTCCATCAAATCGCATGGAAAAATTTAAGCAATTTAACTTGCTTTTCTCTAATGATTTCTTTTAACAAAATAGAAAAGGCCAAGTTTTTAAAGGCTACCCCATTGTCACACACAATAATACCCTTCATACCTAATTTATAACCATATTTGGTGAAATCTTCTTATGGATGATCACAACTTCAACTACATGAACATTTTGAAAAGAAAAAAAACACTAGCTTGATATGTTTTCAACTCATTACATTTTGATATTGCAACTAAAATTAATCTTAAATGCATCTAAAATATAAAATGCAAGTTAATCCAAAGTTCTAGTTGAGATGCCCAAGGATTCCATGGTTTAAATAGTCAAAATCTTTTTGATACCACAAGTTTTGGAGTTTCAATTGACAAATTCAATTTCTAGCATTTTTTTATATTTTTTTAATTTTAGGGAGAATAAATGATTTCCAAAAAAATTCCTCAAATCAAAATTTCACCCGTATAATCTTGGGAGGTGGGTACAAGATGGGTGTGATATATAATGTTTTGAATCCTTCTATTGCTACTTTCAAAGGCTACCCTTGACAATCTATAGGTGCCACCAGAAATGTTGTTATGTCAAAAGATGTTTTATACACATGTTAATGGTCTCAAGATTAAACACAACACATAGATCTAAAAAAATTCATGTAAGTTAGTGACTTCATTTGCAATCATTTTGGGATACCATCAAGATCTAAAAACATTAATTACAACCTTCATCAAAATCATAAAAGACTAGTTCAAGATTTGATCATTGGATAATGGATTATTTAAATTAATAGAATTTGTTTTTTATTAGAATGAAAGCTCTCCTTCCTACCTAAAAGTATCTTTCACAAAGAAAAACATGCTTCTCCCCCAAGCTCAAAGTTAATACTTAGAAGCAAACCTGCCAATATATCACAATTGTTCAAACCCTAATTTCTTCACATTTCTCAAGTAAAGAATCACTATATTGTCCATATTTCATATGTTGGTAACTTGTAAACTTATTGTATGGACTAACTACTTATCTTACACTCCCACTTATAAAGGGCTTTTAATCAATCTCAATGCCTTCTTCCCATTCAAGTTTTCATGTTTAGCCATCCTTTGCCTTGGTGCATGAGCTATTATCAATAGGGTTTCATCATGGAGACCAAGGTGCATAATCTAATCTACAATTAGAGCAACTCAACAAACAAACTCAAGTGTCTTTTGAAAAGTAAAATATTATATGCATCCAAGTTGTTTGACATTCTTCCTTTCTTTTTACATTATCATCTAGATTAATTCCAAGTCTTGTTGTGAACTACACATATTTGAACTTTGCCAAAAAAATTGTCATGATATCAAGTACCATATTGTCTATAGTGTAATGAACAACTTTTACTTCTTTGTTTTCTTTGTTTATTTCTCTTATATAGTGATATTACATTTCTATTTGCTTCATCCTAGAATTATTTTTAGGGATTTGACTTATTGTTATGACATTTTGAATATCACAATACAAAGGTATTTCACATAGCCCAAATCTCCAAGTAATTTCCTTAATCAAACAACTTCTTTCGTTGCTTGAGTAATAAACACATATTCTTATGAAGGCATGGTGGAAATTTGTGTCTTGTTTGACCAACACATAACTCTAGATGAAATATTGACTTGATGTTGATTTTTTATATTATCAAAATCCCATACTCAATCAATGAACCTAGATATAAATCTCACAAGAATGTAGGCATGGTAAATGTGACAACTTGATCATTGCAATGTACTTGTAGCATGATGGAAAATAGTTGTAAAGTAAGCTTTGATCTATTGAATTTACAAATATTAATTATTTCAATGATCATTCTGAACATTTTATTTTAATGGTATTGAAGAACCACATGTTCAATATTTGCATTTGAATATTTTTTATAAAATACAGGTTATTTATTTTCTACTTCACAAGTTGTCCAAACTTTACAAAAGTAGATGAAAATATATGAAACATTATATATTTTTTATCTTCAAGTTAATGGAGCCTTAAAATGTACTTATATATGTTTTCAACTTTTGCATACTATAATCATAATAGATATTTCCATAAAGTGGCCCCTTTTGGGTCCTTTTGTCATCCCCTAACCTTTCTCTCAACCTTTAAATATTGTTATCCACCAAGTAATCAAATTTTATTATATATGGGTATGAAATGTTGGAACATAAGATTAAATGCACGAGCTTTAAAAATATTTACAATTTTAATACATACAACAATAACAATGATTAGTTTAAAGCAATTGAGGAGAAAGAAACATGGTGAAATTCAAATTTGGTGTTAATTTGAATTTTAGTCCATGTTTAAGCATTTTTTAAAAATTCATTGTTTTCCTAAAATCTCCCCCCCCTTTATGACCAAACAAGGGCCCAAGCCTAGGGGTAATGGTGTTGTGTTTTCCTTACTTTGTGGATATATCTAATGTATGCAAAAGTAGGTTCAAACACAAATTTGATCAACCAATTTCAAATGTATTTGTTACCTAATTTTACCATAAATTCAACGTATCATAAACTCAATGGAGGCCACCATGTTTAATAATGTTATTTAAAGTGATTATGCATCTACTTTCTTTTACTAATTGTGTAAAATAATAGACTAGTTTTATACTCAATTTTAAATAATTACTTTCATTGAATATGCAATGTTAGGTCAAGTACAAGTCATGCCATACATTAGGCTAGTAATAACACTTTTGGTATGGAACCTTCCTCATGTTTTCCTTTTCTTTTTTAGTTTGAAAAGACATCGCTTAATTGGTGAACTTCAAACTTGCTTCAAGTGGAATTGCAACTTTTTACATCTCCAACTTAAATAGTTGTGTTAAATTTCAATGTATTGTTTAGTGCATGTTAATGGTGTGGTTCAATCTATTTTTATTGATCCAAATGCCAAAGTGACCCCAAATCTATCATGGCAAACTCCAATTGTTAGTTTATTTTTAATCATTTCAACAATCCATTAATTGTTGACTAACACCATATCATCAGCATATAAGGCCAATATCATTAGTTGATTATCTTGTATAAGAATGTACATGCATTGGTGTCTACTAGATTCTTCTTAAAACCAAAAGCCATAATCAATTCTTTCATTCCATGTTCTTGGAGATTGTAAGTCCATATAATGTGTTGTGTAACTTACAAACTTTGTGATGAGTCACTAGTTGGATAAACCCTTGCTACATATAAATTTCATTTCTTGTATGTATAATCATTAATAAATGTAGGTTTGATGTCCACTTGGTGGACATCAAATGGTGGACATCAAAATCATTTTCAATAGCCAAAGCCATCAACACTCATATATAAATGATTTTTACAATAGTCTGAAAAAATGTGTCCTGATAATCAACACCACACACTTGTGAATCATGTATTGAACCTATCAACATTCCCATCAAACTTCAATTAAATCTTGAAAATCCTATTACAACGAATTGTTTTATGTCCTAGAGGTAGGTCAATTAGTGTAGTCACACTTCTATTGAGACCTTTTTTATTAATTCATTTCACATCAATGATTTATCAAAGTTTGTCTCATCCTTTTATGACCTTCATAAAACTAGAATTTTTTTTGGACTAACTTCAATATCCTTTTTTGCACCTTCAACAACGTTATATGCTTCACTTCACCAATAAGGTACTCATTTTGTTCTTGAGATTGCATCATGAACTCAATAGATCTATTCATTTTAAATATATCATCAATAACTAAAACTTTTACCATGTAACCCAATTTCTTGTAGGAATAACATTTTATTTTATAAATTATCCTTAGATTCTACTTTGTCACCTTCATGTAAAATTCCTAAACTTCTTTTTGGGTATCATATCCAACCTTCTAGAGAATAAAACCTTATCCATTCCTATAAATATTTAATATTTTAAAAAAAATAGTCTTATGACTTCATCCACTAATATTTTGTTATGTCATGTTAATGACACTATAAACCCATCATATATGACTTCAATAATAAACCAAACATCATTAAGTTGTTACATGCACATTTGTCCCTAAAATCCCTATAGCTTTCAACTGTGTCTTCAAAACATGAAAGGATTCAAGTGTTTTTTTTAAAAAGTGAAATTCATTCATATTTTGACTAGCTCAAAAAAGTTGATGTGGTGTTTTTGGTTACAAATATTTTGGTTAATTTATTTCACACCTCCTTTAAGATTTTAAAACTAGAGTCACAACTTGCATTTGTTTGTTTCTAAATCTAATTATAAACCTTGCTCTTGTCATTTGATCTTTCATGTAGGTCCACATGGTAAATTAGACCAAAAGTACATTTGCCTAAAATCTCATTTTGAAATATGATAGTTTTCTACAAAAATATAAGTAGATTGGAAAGTTTTATATTTCATTTTCAAAACATTTATGCATCCATTGGGTTTATGGTAAGTTGAATATAAAATTTGAAGAACTTTAGTATAATAAAATTAAATAACAAGTAGGTTCAAAATTGATTAGTGAATATTGTTTTCAAATACACTTTTACCCTACAAGCTAGATATATTTTTATTAGAATGTGAAAAATATGAAAAGGCACAAGTACATTTCAGGGCCCATTAATTCAAAATTTTTAAAATGTAATATTTCATCTACTTACAACCTACTTAAAGGCTATAAAATAAAGTATGAGCTTTGCTTGAATTCCTATTTATTTCAACCTACCTTAAACATGTAATCTTTATTTTATGTTTTAACAAGTTGAAAAAAATGTTCATATGAATCCTTGAACTAAATAATATTTTAAACTTCATACATCAAAGCATACTTGATAGCTACTTTTCATTTATGCTACAAGGAACATTTGTGGTATAATTTACCATGCTTGGACACATGTCTCATGTAATTTGATTATTGGTTGTATTAGGTCTTGCACAAATGTCCCATCAATTAATTTGACCACAATTCTTTGTTAAGGATAATCATTTCGATTTTGAATTTTCAAGTGTGATAGTTTGATCCATCAAACTTATCTTCCACTTCAACTTCTAATGTGTTATATAGTTAAGCTTTTAGTTGCTTGCAAAGGAAGGTGAAGGCATTGTGAAAAACTATTCTCAAAGATTACATGATAGTCCATTTTAATTTATAATTTTCATTCATTTGATGTTAATATCATTTCTTTTTTCCATTATTTCCTTAAAGATCTAATTTAACTTCGATATGATTCTTAAATTAACAAAAAGATTTTTCTTATTAAAATCAAAGTTTTCCTCCCAACCATGGATGCATCCCACATAGAAGAACATGTTTCTTCCTTAACCTTAAAGTTACATACTTCAAGATTGTATGTAATATTGTACGTCTCTTGTAAAATGGGTTTCAAGTAGTATGAAAGTAAACTTTTCTAGGAATTCTTTTACTTTCAAATTGACAATTTCGTAAAGTGAATCTTGAACTTCAATGTTTTATAAATCATAGTTCTAATCTATCAAAGTTTTAATGGGCAAGTAGGTTTGAAATTGTAAAAACCAATCTAGTTTCAAACTTGCTTGTTACCTACTTTTATTATATCAAATTATCTCAAACTTGGTATATAGCTCATTACAAATATTATGAATTGACATTCTTTTTTTAAAAACATATTTAGAAGGTTTCAGCTTTACTTTTATCATTATTGTGAAAAACATGTGATTATTGTCAAGAAGACTATTTTTTATGTCTACTTTACTATGCTTTCACCCCCATATTTCACTTGTTGATAATTCAAGTAAATTGATTATAGACTATTTCTTTTCCTACATGGATTAGCCATTTTCTTCAAGCTTGATTACATTAATTATGTCATGAGACAATTGATTTTAAATTTGTGTGATTAATACCAAACAAATTAGTAGTTCTCCAATAGGGTGCAGCAAAGTTTTTTAAATATAAACTACATTTGCACATCTACATGGTGGTTAAACATGTATTGTTCCCTAATTCATTCCCAACCTCTTTGTGATTGTTCAAGAAAGGAAAAAATTGCTTGAACAGTTGCTTGAAGGATATGATGTCAAACCTTGCTCATTGAAAATTTTCAAAGGATTGCTATCAAATGATATTGGGTGAAGCAATGTTTACAATGTATTGAACTTTCATTTGTGATTGTTAAGGAAAATCAAGATTTTTTAAAATGAGTACTTGAAGGTTTTGTTGTCAAAATTTGCTCAAGAAATAATGGGTTGAAGGATTGTTGTAATATTTTCTTGGGCAAAACATTGTTTGTTAGATATATTTTTCATTTGGTGATTGTAGAGGAAAATCAATAATTGTTTTAAGGATTCTTTGAAAAATTTGTTGTCAAACCTTGCTCTTAAATTATGAGAAATTGATCAATGTTCAATTCTTCATAATGTAATTCAGTTATTCACAAAATAAAGAGCTGGGGGTGCACCCTTAGTAAGGACTTTGGTGACTATTTATTTTGAAAGAATTTTGGTGTATATTAGGAACATTCCATTTGTAAGTTGCAAAAAGTCATAAGAAAATCCTTTTGACTCAAAAATATGTTTCATTATATTCTTATGTGAATATGTGTTTTAAAAGTCTTTCCAAAATTATGTCATTTTCAAGTCCTTTAAAAGTCATTTTTTTTCAAGTAGTAAAAGCATTGTAAAGCATTGGTTACAATGATTAGTCAATGTTTTTGAATATTCAAAATTCACTAGATTCATTTCAAATTATTACACATGTTTCCACAATATATTAAGAGCATTATCATCAAAACATATTTTTTAAATGTGCAATATTAATATTATTTTTAACACAAAAACATGAAAAACAAAGCATTGGTTATAGTTCCTATGTTTGTGAATGTACCCAATTGTTTTATCTTTCCAAGAAACATTCAAGCAACAAAAATTTCATTGAAATGCATGTTTCTTGGGAAAAGGTCTATAGGTGAAAGGAATAGGTTAAAAAATTTAAAAATATATCTATAGTCAAATAGATACTAAATAGATTACAAAAAAAAATTTGAAATGAAAAAGACACCTCAAAAGATCAAGTTGAAAAACAAGTCTTGTACATTTGTAAATTTCTTCTTAAGAATGAAAAAATATGTGTATAATGTAACCCTACATGTGAGGACACAAACTCTGATCACCAAGGAACCTTACAATGGTAAACATAAAAAAAATGCTTCAATCTTGTTACATGGGCTTAACAATAACTTGGACATCATAATGAAATCATTATAGCCATTTTGCATTTATGAAATGTAACGTTTGTAAATGGTTGGTGACATAAATTAGGGTTTTTTTTATAGAAAATAGGGTGTTTATGATTTCCAAAAAAAATGACATGATTGAATGTTTATACCCAATATAATGAATTAATTTCTTAAATACAAAAAGATGATGCTTTTATTTCAAAGTGGAAAGCACATATATATTGTGTTAATGAAGGTTAAAGATTTAAATCTCCTTCACATTATGCATTTTAAAGGGTATGTGCAAGTTAAAATGGACCAACATTTTTGTAACACTCCAATTTTTCTACACCTTTGTGGATTATAATGTGTTTCAAAATAAATTCTTTTTGAATTTTATGAAAATGAACTCAAGTATATAATTACTATGTACTTTACTTAGTTGAAATATTTTAATTTTAAAAAAATCAAACGGGGGACTTTTTAATGTGCACGAACTTTGTAAGTTTGTTGTAACAATACATTAAAACAAAGTTGTAAATGAACTCAACATGATCATAGTTTAAAATTATGAGTTCATTTATTAATCTTCAAAAGTCATTGATGTCCCGGTGAATTCAAAATTGAGGTTCATGGGACTTTTAAGAACACCAAAATTAAAGAAAATTTACAAAGTTTTCCAAACATGAATTTTGTGAAATTTTTGTAATTTGTTTCACAAACATTGTATATTGGGATGTATTAAAAGGTCACCACTAGTTACTTTTCAAAAAAGATGAATTTTCTTACCTCAAACATTGTCATGGTCAAAACACATTACAAAAATGTATTTCTACATAAACTTTTTGTTCGACTTTTGGTCCACTCTACCTTGCACATACCCTAAACAACATCTTCAACTTGTGACCCAATAAGTTCTTGAATTCACTATTATAAAAAAAGAGAATGATTTGACAATGAATGGAACACAATTTCATCTATTTGTTATATGGTAATGGATCCAATAAACAAATGCCTTATTAATTTAATGCCAAAAGTTAGAATATGGCAATTTGTTTTGTTTTATTTTGTTATGTCATGATGAAATCTCCCAAACCACTACACTTCATGCCACGCTCTTGTATCTTCAAAAACTTTTGATGAGTAGGGGTGCACCAACTTGGTTTGAGATTGTTTGGATCTACAATGTGCAAGCTATTGATTATTAAATCATTTTTTGAATGAAAATTAAATAAAATCAAAAATGAAAACTATACTGAATTTGGAAGCACTTTTGGTGTTGTTCAAAAGTACTCAACAAGTTAGATTCAATAGAGTTTATGTCACAATTTTCAGAGTTAAAGCATGGAAGATATTGAATTTTTAGTGGATTTTGTTGTTGGAAATTCAAACAAAATTTTGCAGAAATAGGGTTTGGAAGGAAAAATCGGTTGAGCCTTTAGTGTGTTCACATTTGGACCAATAACACAAGCTACACTAGTTTCCTTTAGATCATAGTTTTTAAACCACTTTCAACTATCTTTTACATCTCAACAATTTATGGTTTAAAATGCATTTAAATTTCATTGAAATTGGGTCTTGATTAAGTTTCTCAAGCCCAACTTATAAACAAGCCAATAAAACGTGATTCATTTTTTCAAAAAAGAATGCTACTTCATTGTTTTGAGTAAAATTCAAGTATTTTTCGATATTTTTGGTAAGGAATTTTTTTTGAATTATTGAAGCCTTGCAATTTTATCACATATGTTCTCTTTAAATTTTAATTTTTTTGATTTATTCCTTTGATGATTTTCTATATTCATTAATTAGTGCTAAATCAATGCATATTGAGACCATTCAAAATCATGGGGAGCGACGGGGTGGGGGAATTCCCAAAAACCTTTTCTCTCAATATTTAACAAATTGAATTGAACATTATATGACCAACATCTAAACCAATACCATGGCAACTTTTTAATGTTTTTTTCATCATTACATTTTTAAAATAAAACCAAGTCCCTAACAAGTTTAAGATCTAATCATTAAGTTACCTTGATCAAAGTCAAATAGTTTTTTTTCTAATGTTATGCCTTTTGATTTCAACTTCAAAAGTCAATAAATAAATTGTAAGCTTTCTCATTAAGTATCACAATCAATTACCTTGTGTACATATTTAGGTTTATACCTTCAAGCAAAGTCCCTCATAACAATTTTAATATGTATAATACAATTTGGGAAAACCACCTCAAGGAATGGTTAGGAACCAAAAGTGGCCATTTATCATTTTCCTAGGCCCTTTCTTTAAAATGTTTTCACAGCTATAATTTTTTTTTTCTCATTTTTATCCATAGCATGTATTAACATATGGCTTGAAGTTTAGGAATTAAGAAAATGGAAATTATTAAAAATAATTATTCCTAATAGAATTGGCCCCTTCAAGAATTAATAACCTTCATTTTGGAAATTCATAAATAAATTATACTAATTCAGTTAGTTTTCTAATAAAAATTTAAAAATAGAATGACTTCAAAATTATTTTAGGAGAAAAATTCCAAAGAAAATTTTCAAATGATGTTTTTCAAATTTGTGTATTTAAATACACAATATTCAAGTGATATTTTGAAATTTCAAAATGTATGGAGCCTAATAAACATACTTTATATATATATATATGAACATATTATTTAAATGTTAATTATGATTTTTTTCACTCTGATGAATCTAGTCAAATCAAGGTGTGACATTCCTAATGGTACCACCCAAGGATGGGTTTTCCCATTTGGCAATAAGACATTGAATAACCCAAAATGGACTATTGTGTTCCACTAAAATTGGTCCACCTTACCATGCATCAACCCTTAGGTGTTAATGGTATGCATACAAGAGTAATATTGAACAATTCCAATCCAAATGAAAAGTTCTTTTCAAAATTAAGGAAAGATGGTACACAAAATTAGATAACATTATTGAATGAAAGTTCAACTTCAATTCTTAAATTGGAATTAAAGTAGGAAATGAAATTATATTCAATATATTGTGAATTTTAATTTAATGTAAATAATAATCTTTTCAAGTTAATTATTTTCAAGCTTTTATATTAAAGTGTGACCTCATATTTAATGTTTATGTATCTCCAGCAAATAACATTTTTATTTCTTCTTCTTTTTCCTTAAAAGGATATGTGTAATAGGCATCATTTATATTGGTGATCATCATATTTTGATGTTTAGTTTTCAAGCTTGATGGGTTGTTTGTTACACAACCAATAATTGATGTTCAAGTGTTTTTATAAAATATTATTGGTTACAAACACAATAAAAGGAGCATAACGTGTGTGCACTTAAAATTGTAATTTCATATCTTTGAAAATTCACAAGGGGAGCATAATAAATTGGATTTTCAATTGCTTTTCTTTTCAAAGTTTCATTACTAATAAAATTTCATTGTTCAAAACTTGATGCAAATTGATGATGTTTCAAAAGTCCTTTTTTATGTTCAAAACAATTGTGAACAATGGTTTTCCTTTTTAAATGTCATTTTTCTTTATCAAATGTGCACCATTCCTTTTCAAAATTGGAGATGATTTTAGTAGTAATGAGTATAAAAGAAAAAGCACTTGAAATTGATAAAATTCATTTTAAAACACATTTGAACATATTTGTTTCAAACATGCTTTTGGCTTTGAAAATTATGAATTTTGATAATATGTTTTTAACAACATTTATTCCTTTAAAAAACTTTAAAGCAAGGATGCATTTTATATAAATGATATAAACCAAGATATAATAAAGAGTAATTATATTCAACATGTAGTTGTAAACTAGGTATGAAAAATGCAAAACTTAAAAAAAGCAAACCATGTGTCAATGTAGTCCTTGAAATGGACTTTAACCTTGGCACCCTTGGGTCCTTTTACTTTGTTTGCACCATATTGTAAAAAATTTGTTATCAAATAAAGATGAAACCTAAAGAATAAGACCAAAAGAGATCAAAACAAACAATTACATTAAAGGAAGATCAATAACATTAAATACATGTGCATGTGTTTACAAGTAGTTTTTTTGGCATTTTGTGTCTATTCCATGATGCAACCTTTGAACTCCTTATGCAAAAAAAATGCAAAAATTATCTGCATTATTTATGATGAGCATGTGATATTATTGGATTAATTTGGAAAATCTAGCTTAAAAAGGAGGAATAATGTCCAATCGTGTTAAAAGCAATTCATGTTTATAAAATTATGAAGAGTACAAATTTGTGTAACAACAATATTCAAACATGAAAGCCTAGATCTACTGATGAGATACTAAACCATATATTGTTTTGGCAAAAGGTCTAAAAAGGAATTATTATTCAAGATGACTTTAGAAGAGGAACATATAAATAGGATAATGTTAGATTTGGGCCAAAATGTGTCTTTCATGAATAAAAGTTTTTACAACTATGTCTTAGTCTAGTCATATAATCATACATCTTTAGTCATATGCCTTTAATCATTTTTTCAACCATATTGTGATTGCATTATGACTACATAACTACAATTGCATTACAACTGCATGATGGCAACTACATTATGATTGCATAGTGACTACATTTCAATCACATGACTAGCCAACCTACACTCTTCATAGCCTAGTTAAATTAGTAGCTTACCTAGGTACTAAGTATTACTAGCTACCTATATAAGTACCTATTATTTACTACCTAGGTAGCATTAGGTAGTAGGTACTACCTCGGTACCTACTTTAGCCAAGTAGCTAAAACTACTAGTTAAATAATACCTACTTTAATTAGGTACCTAAACCATTCAAGGTACCTACAAAGTTACTAGATAAATTATAAGTTATTAAGTTGCTACATAGTTAGGTTACTAGGTACCTAGGTAGGATAATTAGGCTAAGCTATTTTAGGTAAGTTTAAAAAAAAAGAAAAAAAATCTATATTTTTTTTTGAAAAAACTATTTTTCCTTTCGTTGCTTAGCATACGAAGACTCCGCCCAGCTTAGTAATGGCCGCAATGTTATGATAATATGGTGACAACTTTTATAGTGTAAAAAACATGTGGTGTAATGGTTAAGGACTTTATCCTTCATTGTGAAGGTGCTGGGTTCAAATCTTCACACTTGCAACCTAGTTCTAAACTAATTATCCTAGGTTGGGTTGCCAATTCATCTATGTATTTAAGCTAGCTTAAATTGTTAGTTATGTTAACCTATCTTCCTAGGTAGGCTAAGGCTTATGTTCTTAGCATATAGACTAGGTTTTTAGCCTAGGATACCTAAAGCTTTGATAGGTTACCTAACATTGGCTAGTAGGCTGGAAGAATATATTTTTGATGTCCTTCATGATTGTATTTGCAAAAAACATGTATGATATAACATGTCCTAAACAACTATTGACCTAATAATAGATGTAGTCATGGATTTGGGATTTTGGTGTTGTGTGTGTTTGATTGTTGTTGATTTGTGAAAACAAAAATGTTTTAACTAAGTCTATATCGATGTTAACACAACATTTACATTACATTGCACAAAGGTTGAAAGTAAGGGTGCATATCAACTATGGTGTGAAGCACATGTCAATTTACCAACTTGACAATGATAATTAAAGTGGGTGCATGATAATTCTATGCATGCTCCCATTTTCTGTTTACAATATAATGGAATATATTCCAACATGAAAATATTACCATATAATCATTTTGTAATTGACATGTGGGAACCAAAACCACACATTAGTCATGGATTAAAAATAATGGATTCAAGATCCCAAAATTCAAGTCATTGAAGTAAGTGATTACTTTTAGTCAACACTAGAAACATTAACCTTGGCAAAATCCCCAAAATTTTAATCTCTTTTAAAAGTCAAAGTTTCAAAACAATTTCTTAGATTCGTAAATGATATGGTATCAAAATTGATGCATTGATTTTTTTTTAAATTTAAATCTTATTCACGTATTCATCATGGATTATGTTGTTAGAATCCAAAATAAGAGATGATGATTATAAAAAAATGGGATGCAAAAGCACAAGAATGTATTTATAACCAATATTCTTGTTGTTTAAAGGATTCTTAAAATGTATTGAATTTATTTGAAAATATATGTTTATGCAATTATTTAAAATACACCTTTACCTAATAGTATAATGCAACATTTTGTTGAGTTAAAAAATTTATTTTTTGACAACTTATAAATCATGATTTTAAGAATTTGTTTTTTATGAATGATCAATCATGTTTTGCCATGTCAATTTGACTAATTATTCCACTCCTTATAAAGATTCAAATTTTTGGACCCTTTTGGCTCCTTATAGCATGGATGGATCCTCCTCCCAACAATTTGGAATTGGCCTCCAAGCAAGTGCAACAACTCGACTAATTTTGGCAAATGTTGGATGGTGGGTTACCAACATTGAAGTTGGCCTAACATCCCTAGTCCTGATCTTGAAACCTTTAATACAAAGAAGCAATGGGTTCAGGATTCACATCAATACTGAATATTTGAATGGAAGCAACTCACAACTACTTCATCATGTCCATTAGACCACAAAATCAGATAATGACAAAAATTGAGCATTTTTATGGAGTTCAAATCCTTTCAGTCTGAGAGCATCCCCACTGAGAGGCAAAAAAATTGCACTTTTAACATGTTTTTGCTTCATCAATAAGGACCTAGGATGCCAAGATTTCACATGGCGCATTTGTGTGTGTGTTTTCAGTTCTAGAGTTTGAATCGAAGGAGACATAGAGGAGTGACACAATGCTCTTGATTTCTTCCAAGCTATTGTAAGTTCCTGCAAGGAGCTGCAAAGATCTGCTGTTGGAGAGGCGCAATGTAAGACCCCGGGAAGGTGATGGGGATAGCCTTTGTTGCTGCATGTGTGGGGCTAATTTTTGTAGTCCACACTAAAATCCACTTATAGTTGCTCGTGTCAAAACTACTTATATTGTCCATCAATTCTGGTTATGGGTGGGGATGCTCTAACTAAGTTATTCTCGAAGTAAGGGAAGTTCAAAAGCGATAAGCAAAAAATAGTGTCTTATTCAACATATGATAATCGCTCAACCCAAATTATACTAAGACAGAAATTTTGGTAGAGAAATTAAAGACCTCATGAATATGTAGTGAATTTGTAATGAGACCAAAAAAAAAAAAAAGAAGAAAAAACCATCATGCTCCTAGGCAAAACTATCCACCTCAACAAGTTGGGAAAGAAAATGCAGTCATGAAAGTTGACCAGTGTTGTTGTGAGCGTGCCATGTTCAACTATAAATTCCTCTGACACACCCAAAAAAAACAACAACAACAACAACAAAATAGCATATTAAGATTCATTGATGTAAACCCAGCACTGCCCACAAAGAGGAGAAAGAGGGAGGACACTTATCATGACAATATAACTACCACAAATTAGGTTATAACCTACTCACACATCTATTATACCTCCAATCTTCATGCCCTTCCAACAAACAGCTGCCAATCAATTCATCAGATCAGCCAGTCCTACACAGATATAGGCATATATAGGCTTCTAGTTTCAAGGTCTCTGTTGTTTGGGATCTCTAAAAATGGGTGGAGAATTATTAGAGAGAAGAAGGGTGTGGGGGCTGTGGCATGGTGAGTCTATAAAAGTTGCAATTAACATTCTACATTGTCTTGAATGAGCTGATTTTAAGACACCCATTTATTATGTGATGTAATGTAAATTCATACCCTGGATGCTGGTCTAGATGTTTCTATGCTGGATTCACTCAAAATAAAGAAAGCCAGGCTTCCTGTTTGTAACTCCTCAGCTCATTTAAAACCATGTCCTTTTTAAAATACTTATGACAATGGCAGCAGCCTTCAGACACTGAAATGAATACAAAAGCTTTCAAGCTTGTTTTCCAAGGCCCTGTGGTTTCAAGGTTGTTCAAAAAATGTTTTGCCATTTATGTGTTCCCTAATAAACCTCATCATCTTAAAGGTTATTCAAAAAAAGTTTGCCATTTATATGTGTCCCTTAAAAGCCCATGAAATCCAGTGTGACCCATCCTTTAAATCTCCCAGAAGCAAAAAAGCCCAAATTTAGGTCTGGAGCACTGAGTTTTGATTTCACCATCAGAGAGGCACATAAAAAGGGCAACAAATACCCCCCCCCCCCCCCCCAAGCAAAGAAAGAGCTGTAGCCCATGATGCATGCATGACCAGAGTTCAATGAATGGGGGGGGGAGCAGAGGGTTCTTTATACTTACTTGTTCTGGAGTCTTGTGTTTACTTACTACTTAGCTACCCATTTGTATGTACTAAGCATTTGATTTTGTGATAGGATATGATAGATTCCAGTTTTCATGCTACTACTACTACTACTACTACTCCTGGCTCCTCCTTCATTGTCTGAGGAAGGTAAATGAGCAATGTTGTTGGGTTTAGGGTTTTTTTTCTTAAGGATTTTGTGATGTAGCCAAAGTGGTGATCGAATCATCCAGAAAACAAATTTACCTACATTTGGCTAAGGTTTTTGAACAGTTCTTTGGAGATTTATTGAGAACCATGCAATGGTATGGGATCCAAAACCCAGTTCTTTTAATTGTTTACAACTGCCATCAGCCAGCCAGCCAGCCAGCCAGCCAGGGGTTTTACATACCCGAATCTGACCCGCCGGTTCTCTCTTTGGAAAGGGAAGAGATTGGGAGCACCCACCCAACGGTGGCAATAAGGTACTGGGTAGGTAGGTGTAAAAGAAATTGCTGATCCAAAGTTCCAATTCTTCAACAACAAAAGATGAACACCACAAGTGGTTTGAATCAATCATCTGAAGATAATAGACCCACCAAAATTTGCCAGGCATTCATTCATTCATTCATTGAAGAAGAGATCCAAAGTAAAGAAGAATTAATGTGGTGGCTTCTTTGTTTCCTTTCATCCTGACAGATCCTTTGATCATCTGTTCAAAGTTTAGAAATGGTGTTGTAATAATCCTTTGCTTTGTGTTTTTCTTTCATAAACTCCTCTTTGATTTTTCTGATTTTTTTTTTTGGGTGGGGGTCTGACAAAGTACTTTTGTTGCTCGTTGCCTTGGGAGTGCGGATCTCTTTTGTAGCAAAAACTAATTGATCCCCCCCCCTCCCGCCCCACACATTCATACACAGAGTTGGTTCATTCATGGGTGACTTGCCACATTACATATCTTGCAAGCAGCTTTTCAATCTTGGTACTATGAGAGAAACACTAAATTTTGTAGGCTTCTTCCTACACAGGCGTGTGTGTACTATGCAGCCTTTTCAGAAGTTACATTATACTGAAACGGCTAGTGTTCTTTTTTCTGTAGGAAAAGACACAATGTACAATGATTACCTAACCACATTTGTTGCCATTGTTTCATAGCATTGTGTCTCTTGAACACACACACACACACACACTCTCTCTCTCTCTCTCTCTCTCTCTCCACAAGCTTTAGAGCAGCTCTACCCACACCTGCTCTTTGGGCCTCTACCAGTATTTATCACATCCAACCTTGAGTGTCACTTGTTTCCTCAACCTTGTCCCATAAACATGAAAATTTGAATACGCTATAAGTGAAAGATTATTCAAATGCTATCATGCGGGGCAATCAAAAGAATTCATTTTCTTTTACTGGGGCCTTGTGGAGATCATCACTCTATCGTGTACAACTTTACATGTCCAGATCTGGTCCTTCAGAAAAAAAAAACAAGTTCCCATGCAACGTCCAGTTCTCCAAAAACAAAAATTGTGGTTCTAGTTTGAATTCCAGTTGTGAAAATGAGACCCAATTTCAGTCCAGTTCTTACTAACCTAGGCAGGAATCAGCAATCAACCCTCGGTTATAGTCTTTTTTTTAAAATAAAAACATGTATCTCAAGTGTATTTCCACCCATAAATAGGACCAGAAAGCTAGATCTGGTTCTTAAAAACCAAGAACCTGGTTCCAGTTCCAATTACAAAAATGAGAACTGGTTCTTGTTTGGAAGTTGCGAACTGAACCAAACTGGTGGCTCTAACCCGCCCAAATGGGTTTATTTGGACCAGTGTGGGGTGGGTACATATTCGTTTTTCTTTTATAATAGTTGGGTCTGGGTATTTGAAAAATCAAAAATTCAAAAAAATTGCCCAGGTCCAGTTCTCTTACTTTTAAGAGATTTAAAAAACTGCCCAGGTCTGGGTCTTAGAAACCCTAAGAGGGACGATTGTGAGGTGGGGTCATTAGTGGATCACTCATGTGCATAATCAATTGGTTCATAAGTTTTGAGTGAAATCAAGTGGCTTATGCTACTGCATTGCATGTTGAGATCCAGTGGCATCTTATAACTTGATTGATTGCTAATGGTGGTTTTTTTTTCGGTTGTCCAAAGCACATTTTCACAATGTCATCACTTCTTTTGTTGCATCCCAATTGCTTCTTAATTCACTTCACTAATTGTGCTGGTGCAACTGGGGTAGCCTGCTTACTATCACCGGTAAAAAGTGCGGTATCGTTGTTAAAGAGAAACTGGCACTGCAATAGTTTGTACCAATTCAGTAAAAATGGAGCCTGTGTACTACTACTACTACTACTCTACTACTACCTCAATAACAATTACCCTAGTACCTTGGCCGATTCGACACTAATTGTATTATTTTCAGAAATGTTGAAAGTTTCAGAAATTATTTCTTCCAAATCAAAAAACATTGTGAAGGATAATAGTGAATATAATCTTGGAGATTATTCCATTAGTTGAAATTAATTTTTCAAAATTAATTAATTAATTATTCAACGAACATGTGTTGAAATGGCCAAGGGTTTACTACTACAGTATTAACAATCCCAGATTTCAGCTGCAAATGGGTGTGTGCACCTGCAGATAGATATAATAATATTCGGGCATTACATGTAAGGAACTCCAGATTTATTTTCGGTGTAGTTCACCCAAAAGAACCTGTGTTTTGTAGTTGAGCAAGAAACTTGCAGTTGTCTGTTGAACATGCATATATGTATATATATATATACCAAACAAGACACAAGTTTTGTTCAGAGAAATGATGGAACACCATCCACACTCCCCATCTCCATCCCCAAACTCTCACATAATACAGAGAGCGCAGGCAGGCCGCCTCCATCTCAAGGCAGACTGTTACTGCAGGAGAGAGAGAGAGAGAGTTCTTCTAGGCTTGGAGTTTTTTTTTGTAATGGGGTTTACCTCCCCTTTCTTTAGTTGATATGCTTCAAGCAACTGCAACTGGTGAAAGTTTCGGTACTTAGTGGTTCCCTTAACTCTCCTTGTTGTGGACCCGCCTCTTTTGGGCTGTTTGCTTGCCTGGAATTTGGTCCTTGCCCCTTGTTTCTTTTTTCTTTCACTCTCCCAAGTATCTTATTGTTGTTGCTATGTTACAGTTCACAACTATAAAATTGATCTGGGCAGAGGAGGAGGTGTACATTATGGCAGAAGGAAATACTAGCATATGTGCTATGGTCTTTAGCTTTCAGTCAACAGGGTGCTACATCTCCTCCAACTGAAGGGAACAAACAGTAGGAGGGAGGGTTTAGGGTTTAGGGTTTAGGGTCAAGGCTTCTTTCATAAGGAGTTTCTTACTTTTAACAAAGTTATGACCCTTAATATCTTAGGGCACTTATAAAACCCAACAAGACAAAAAAAACCCAAAAAAAAAAAAACTAAGCCCCCCTGAGCCTTCTTATTGGCTGCATGAAATTTTTATTTCCAAAACGATTATTGAATTCAAATTTTACACACTCAAAAATCTTTGGTCGAAATTTCAACCAAAATAAAGCAAGGGATGATGAGATATTCTAATAAGATTAAGCTCATCTAGTATAAAGTAGGTTGCTACCCAAGGTTGAGTTTGAAGCTTTGTCAGCCAAAGAAGGCTTTTCTAACATGACACTTATGGATGAATGCTTATAAGACACTCACAATGACCAAGCTCTCATTTCTATAAAATTCATGCTTAACTGGTTTTTTTCAAATGAGAATGAAGCCTTGCAATTTTTGGAGAGTGAATGTGAAGAATTTTAAAAAACAAGCATCAACTTCAAAGAGAAGCCAATTCAATCCCAAAGTTGAAACTCCTAGATCAACTAATGAATGATTAGGATACACCCATTCTCTCTTTTAGTTGACCCAAGAGCCAGAGGGAATTAGGAGACTAGGTGACCAGAACCTACAATTTCACAATTATGCAAGTTCATTTTTGCGCATATTCTTGGTTTACACAGATCAAATTTTTGGGTTGAACTTTTTCCAAGAATTATTAAACTAGTTGTTGAAGTATGAAACTCATTGTTACTTTGGCAAATGATTGTGAGATTGTGGGTTCAAATCAATCATGTTAGATAGAAGTTTACAACTAATTCATGCGACCAATTTTTGTTAATAAAAGTTGATTTCTCTTGTCAGATGCAAAACTCTGCACCTCATTAAGATCATATTAGCATATTCCCCCCGAAAAAGAAAGAGCAAAACCCATTGAAAAATATTCTACACTATAGTAAGATTTTATAATAGTAATTTATGTCTCTGTAGAGTAGTCAAACACTAACAAGAGAGAAAAATAAAAATTCAATTTGTCAAAATAGAATGCAACAAATGTATGTAGCAAAAATGGCCAATAATGCAAAGTATAATTGTCTCATGTTAATTCCACCAAAGTAATGGTCCATAAATTTCTTTTGCATCCAAATGGTATCACTAAAAAATCAACAATTTTTAATTGGAATTGATCAAGAACTAACCAACAAGGCTTGCAAGTTTTCATATTCTATGCAAGTTTTTTAAATTCGTCATCATATTGCCTAAACTTATCATCTCTTACATTTATAATATGATTGATCACATTATCAAAATCCTCACAAAACTTCAAACTCATTGAATGCAACACTTACAATCAATACCCACAAGACTAATTCAAAAACACATGCCATGATGTATTCACAACTTCATAACATTCCAAATTAGAAGAAACAAAACACAACTAATCACTTTAAATTCAATCTATCGACTATAAATGTAAAATAATAGTTCACAAAACTATAATGCATCCTAGAAGAAGAATTTGAATCCAAACTTGGAAATAAAGGCCTACAAACAATTCAAAAATGATTTCAATTCACATAATATGTGTCGTTTTTGGGTTGGTTTATAACTTAAAAATTTGTATTTTCAGTACCCCCTTTTAACACTGCATTTTAGATATAAATACATTTTGACTAAAAATTAATTTTATATCATGTATATTATGCATTCGTGCCCTCTATGACATAAACATAAACAACTTTTGTTAAAGGCACATTTTCAAAATCCTTAATTTTCAAATTCAAAAGCACTTTTAAACCAAATGTGTTCAAATCAGTTATAGAAACAATTTTCATTAGTTCAAGTCCTTTTACTCTTCTAATTATCAATGTTAAAATCTTCTCCAATTTTTAGAAAGAATGGTGCACATTTGGTAAAAAAAGACATTTGAAAAGAACAAAGATTATCCACTTTCGAAGTTTGAATGCTTTGAACATGCAAAACCATTTTTGATTTATATCAAACTTTGAGCATGTTTGCAATTAATGGAAAATATTCCCATAAAAATTATGAAAATCCAAACTATTATGTTTCATTTGTTATCTTTCAAACATACAAAAATGCAATTTTAAGGAATATCAACTCACTTGAGCGGCTCCTTTGACTGTGTTTTCACCCATTGCAAATATTTTAAATAATTTTACATGGGAAATAGTTATTATTATTTTTATTATTATAAAATTTATAATCATTTTTTTAAAATTATGGAATAGGGTGCAATCACAATAACATATACGATAGCAAGTGTAACATTTGCTTGGTTTTTTCATGTTATAAAGTCATAATTTAATTTGATGTTGAAATTGTAAATTTTTTATATATAATTTTATTTTTAATATATCATGGGAACATGTGAATTAATTTGAAATTAATCCAATGAATAAAAAGTTAACAAAATCATTCATTAAACATTGTCATGTTTATTTTTAAACAATAAAAGGACTTGTAAATGGATTTGAATTTTTTTGAAAGCCAAAATTTTAACATAAACCTTAATAAAAAAAATATGAAATATTTTTTCAAAAAATGTTTCAAAAATATTCCAAGAATATTTCTCAAATATTTCTCAAATAAACAATCACAAAAGCAGTTTAAAAAGGTGTGGCTTGTGTTATCCTGTTTGCACCCAAAGTAATACTATAGTTAAATTAATTTTCAAACTTTAATTTTATGATCATAAGTGTAACCTTTTAACAAGGTTCCAAATTGAGGAACATCCCCTCCCCCTTCCCCTTTAATTTCCTTTGTATATTTCCATATGATTGCCAATAGTTCATCATTATTCACATCAATCTCAATTTTGATTTTACTATATGAAAAGGCACCTATATGTCCATTTTGGTGGCTAAGGTAAAAGAGCAAGGTAGGTATTAGGAAAGGAACGAAGTAGTTTGAAATGAAAAAACACTTAATAATAATTTTATATATTAAAGCAACATGTATGTTTGTATGTTTGTTTGTCTGTCTGATAAATAAGGCAGGCCAGGGGCGGTTACGCTTGCATTTCCAGGCTGTTATCTTCTAGCAGCGCAGGGCAGGGGCAGGGCAGCGCAGGGCAGGGCAGGGCAGGGGCAGCGCAGGGCAGGGCAGGGGCAGTGCAGGGCAGGGC
>Ga0209208_10001442_pt1 | contig 33530 bp, 36 predicted proteins | sample S1TSphfallax_3_FD_187694 | JGI IMG/M metagenome (GOLD analysis project Ga0209208, IMG submission 187694) | Host-associated microbial communities from peat moss isolated from Minnesota, USA - S1T2_Fd - Sphagnum fallax MG (SPAdes) (version 2) | ecosystem: Host-associated > Plants > Peat moss >...
CGTTGGCGTTACGCTCCAGGCAAATCGCGTTCAATCGCAGGGCCAACTCGACCACCGGCGGCGGGTAGGGATCGTTCCACCGGATAATGTCACAGGCGATTTGCTGGTCCTTTTGTTCGAGGAGGACGACTCCCAGATCGGACCAACTGCGGCAGGCGAGATCGACGGAAAGGACTGGCATGGGGCTAACCTACGCCCGGCGGCGGCGATGCGGCAAGACGCATGGCGCGAATATTCATCCTGCGATATACTGAAATGGTCCGCTTTGCGACTGGATCAGTTCTGTTCCCAAAGTGGTTCCAATTTGGCTGGCAGCCTTCGCGAGAGGGTAGCCGGGCCGAAATCGAGATAACCATGCCCAAACTGAAGACCCATACGGGCGCGGCCAAGCGCTTCTCCAAGACTGGTTCCGGAAAAATCAAGCGGCACCAGACCAAGATGCGCCACATCCTTACGTCGAAGCTCCCCAAGACGAAACGCAAGCTCGGCAAGAGCCTGATCGTCTCGGATGCGGATCACGATAAGGTAGCCCGCATGATCCCGTACGCCTGATTCAACAACCGTCTGAAAAGTGATCTTGCCCCGATTGGGCGCAAGTGAGCTGGGTTGGCGCAAATGCGTTGTGTCAATCCCGAAAATGGCCCGGAACGAACTAATAGGCCAATTCCAGAGATTCAGATAAGACAAAGCGAGTGAAGAGGTTCCTAAGCGCGATCGGCGACGATCCGCCTCCTGCCTCCAGCCGCTACACCGAAACGCAAAAAAGGAGCAAACGACCATGCCTCGCGTCAAACGTGGCACCAAGCGGAATGACCGCCGCAAGAAGATCCTCAAACGGGCGAGTGGGTACTTCCTCACCAAATCGAAACTCTACCAGGCAGCCCAGGAAGCGGTGGAACGCGGCCTGAAGTTCGCCTACACCGGCCGCCGCCAGAAAAAGCGTCAGTTCCGCTCTCTATGGATCGTCCGCATCAACGCCGCCTGCAAGCTGAACAACTTCAGCTACTCGCAGCTCATCAACGGCCTCAAGAAAGCCGGCGTCGAACTGGATCGCAAGATCCTCTCCGACATCGCCATCCAGGACGCCCCCGGCTTCACCCGCCTAGTCGAACAGGCCAAAGCCGCGCTTGAGGCGCAGAAGGCAGCGAAGTAAAACTCGATTCAGAACATGCAAACGGCCCGGAATCCAGCGAGAGCGGATTCCGGGCCGTTTGTGTATCAAACTAGGAATACGAGAGCTTTTGTCGCCTATACTCGCGATATTGACTCTATAGCGTCGATAATGCCTGCACAGAAGTCGTTTTTGCGCTATTCCGCTATAGAAAGACGGACGAATCGTGGGAACTTCCCGCCTTCAAGCCCGATTCCGTGCAAACATTCTCCTTCGATTTTCCGATCTTTTCCGGCGGGAGGCTGCGAACGCCGGGTTGAGAGTAGGTGAGCAAATCGCTCCTATATTCCACATATTGACGATATATCGTCAATAATGCGACTATAGGGAAGACATTTCGCTCTATTCGACTGCCCTATGATCCATCGTCTGGAAATCGAGAACTTCTACTCCATTTGCGAGACGCAGGTGATCGACCTGCGCATCGGAGCGAATGTGCCGGACGAGGAGCAGCGGTTCGCTGAAATCAACGACGGCAGCAGCGACCGGGTTCCAAGAACCGTCGCGCTGTATGGGGCGAACGCTTCTGGCAAGTCAACCGTGCTCAAAGCGCTCTCCGTGCTCCGTTGGTTCTTATCCGAGAGCATCAATCTGCCGGCTGATGCAAGGATTCCGGTCCTAGGATTCGCAGGCCCAGAGCATGAGGAAAGCCCAACTCGGATAAGGATACATTTCGACTGGATCGCCGACCTGACAAGCAAAGACTTTGTGTCAGCCTTGAATATGCCTTTCGCCAGGTATGTCTACGAAATAGTTTTTAGTGGTCGACCAAATTTGCTTGGAAAATCCATTCACTCCGAGGAGCTTCGAGTCCATAAGGGCTTTGGAAAATCAAGCAGGGTCTTCAAGAGAGATGAAGCCGGACGAGTTCAAGCCGGAGCACACTTTCCAATCAGAGGTCTCGGCCATGTGCTGACCAAGCTTCGCCCAAGTGTAAGCCTAACATCAACAATTGCGCAATTCGCGGAGCACTACCCTACACAGGCATTCTTGACCTGGGCAAGGAGAATCACCGCGAATATCTTCCTGGAAAAGACAGAACCCGACGACAACGAAGTCGTGCATTATTATGCCGACCGGGCGCAGATGGTCACCGAGTTGAACAAGGTCATACAAAAGGTCGATCTGGGAATCAGTTCGCTGTTAATTGCGCAATCTGGGGAGGGCCCCGTGATTGTTCTCTTACACAATGGATTGAACAGACCATTGGGGCTGCCGCTCGAGAGCCACGGGACGAGGCAATTTATCAAGGTCTTCCCGCACATCAAAGAGGCGCTGTTAACAGGCGGAATTGCAGTACTAGATGAGCTCGATTCCACAATTCATCCCATGCTTCTCCCAGAGATTCTCCGCTGGTTCCACGACCCCAAAGAAAATCCCCACAACGCCCAATTATGGTTCAGCGGGCACAGCGCGTCGCTCCTCGAAGACCTCCAAAAGGAGGAGATTTTCTTCACGCAAAAGGACAGCCAAGGACGCACCAGTATTTACGGACTGAAAGACATTGAATCCGTGCGCAGGTCAGACAACTTTTATCAGAAGTATCTGGGAGGCGTGTACGGCGCCGTACCGCGCATCGGATGAGCCGGCCGTGCCCACAGCGAATCCGCATCTATTTCGGCTGCGAGGGGCAAAGCGAGCAGAGCTACGGCAAACGCTTGAATCAGATCGCAGACGAGGCTGGGCTGCATCTCCATTTCGACAACGATGTGCTCCAGCCGGGCGGGGGCGACCCTCTGGAACTGGTCAAACTCGCCATCTTCCGCATTGAGCAGAAACGGAGAAAGCGCGGAGAGTTCGCGCATCGGGCGATTCTGCTGGATCGCGACAAACTCCAGCAAAATCCTGCCTGGGAACCGCAGATCTCGCGGTTGGCGAGGGAGCATCGACTGCTTTTGATCTGGCAGGAGCCCTGTCACGAAGCGTTTCTCCTGCGGCACCTCGAAGCACAGTCCGCAGCGCGTCCGCCGACTTCGGAACTCGCCATGCAATCGCTCAAACGCCTTTGGCCGGAGTATGCGAAGGGGATAGCGGCAATGCAGTTGGCCGGCAGAATCGACTTGCAGGCGGTCCTTCGAGCAGGTTCGGCAGAACCTGCCTTGGAGGAATTTCTTCATACGATAGGTTTTCCATAAGCCTAGCCGAACAACGTGTGTATACTTACACACATGGACAGCCGCTCCATCCTCAAGGCCCTGGAAGCGGATGGCTGGGTTCTGAAGCGGGTGACGGGAAGCCATCATCACTACACTCATCCCACCAAACCGGGGTTGACGACAGTTCCGCATCCGAAGAAAGACTTGCCGATGGGCACGGTTCGGGCCATTGAGAGGCAGAGCGGCCTTTCGCTCTTGAGGTGATTCGTATGGTTTCCTATATTGCCTACCTTCGCAAGGACCCGGATAGCGACTACGGCGTAGAATTTCCCGATTTGCCAGGATGTTTCAGCGCCGGAAGCACCATGGAAGAAGCCAAAGCCATGGCGGCGGAAGCGCTCGCCGGGCATGTATCCGTGCTACAGGCGGAAGGTCTTCCTGTGCCGCCACCCTCCACGATGGATCAGTTGGCGGCCGATCCGCATCGTGATGACGCGGTGCTGTTTCTGGTCGATCTCGATCCTTCGCTGCTGAAGGCAGAGCGGGTGAATGTGATGATCCCGCGCCATTTGCTGGGCCGCATCGACGCGGTGGCCGGCAGCGGCAATCGGTCGCGGTTTCTGGTCGAGGCGGCCGAGCAGCGGCTGGCGGGTTGACCAGCCCTCAACGGTGGCGCTGTGAATTATCCTGAGTAGGACACATGACGACCGAAAGTATTCAAAACCTGGCCTCATACGACGAGGTCTACCTCAACCAGCGATTTGCAGAGCTGGAGGACGAGGCCTTAAGTCTGGAATTTGTCGAGCGGCTTTCGGAGCGAGCCTCCAATTCCGAGTTAGTCGAGGAGTTCCGGCTAAAGTGGCTCGGTCGTAAGCAAGGCCTTCTCAAGCAAATTTCTGAAGTATGGCTCAAGACCGCGCCCGCAGAAGCCAAGAAGGCTGTGGGCCTGCGATTCAACGTCTTGAGGAATCAAATCGAGGCGTTCCTTGACAAGTCCGCAGGAGCAGGGCCATCGGACGCGCTGGCCGCCGAGGCCATCGACATCACGCTCCCCGGCACAAGGCGGCTCACCGGCGCGGAGCACCCGATCACCCGCACCATGAACGAACTGATCGGCATCTTTGCCGCCCTCGGCTACTCCGTCGGCGTGGGGCCGGAGGTCGAAACCGACTACTACAACTTCGAAAGCATGAATTTTCCCCCCGGCCATCCAGCGCGGGATACGCAGGACACGTTGGTCATTGCGAATCAAGAGCGGCGCGGCCTGCGCGACCGGCTCCTGCTGCGCACCCACACCTCGCCCGTTCAAATGCGCACCATGGAGCGCCAACCGCCTCCCGTGCGGATCGTGATTCCAGGCAAAGTGCATCGCAACGACGCCGCGGACGCCACCCATTCCCCTGTCTTCCACCAGGTCGAGGGTCTCTGCGTGGACACGAATATCACCTTCAGCGATTTGAAAGGCACGCTCGACCACGCCATGAAGGCGCTCTTCGGGTCGAGCGTGAAAACCCGCTTCTTCCCATCGTTTTTCCCCTTCACCGAGCCGAGCGCCGACGTGCAGATCAGTTGCATCTTCTGCGGCGGCAAGGGCTGCCGCAAGTGCAAGCAATCGGGCTGGATTGAGCTGCTAGGCTGCGGCATGGTCGACCCGGCGGTCTTCGCCTTCGCCGCCGAGAAGCAGCCGGCCTACGATCCGAAGAAGATCTCCGGCTTCGCCTTCGGCATGGGCGTGGAGCGCATCGCCATGATGAAGTACGGCGTCAGCGATATCGGGCAATTTTATTCGGGAGACATGCGCTTCCTGGAGCAGTTCGCATGAAAATCCTGAGTATCTGGCTCCGCGTCCTGCTTCCCGAACTCGCTGTCGACGACCGTCAACTCGCCGAAGATCTGACCCTGCGCGGCATCGCCGTCGAAGGCATCCACGATCTTGGCCCCGGCAACGGCTCGCTCAACGGCTCAATCTTTGAGATGGACATCACCACCAACCGCGTTGACGCGATGAACCACTACGGCGTGGCACGCGAAGCCGCTGCGATTTACGGATTGACTTTGGCTTCCGGAGCGGCGCAGTTGCCCGCGTCAACGCCGGCGTCTCCCGCGTTTCCGGTAGCGATCGAGGCGCAGGACGCCTGCGGCCGCTTCACCGCTCGCGTCCTGCGGAATGTGACGATTCAACCGGCTGCCGCTGCAACCGGGCCGATCAGTCAATTTGCGGCGCGGATGTTTACCCTGCTTGAGCAGAAGCAGATTTCCAATGCAGTGGATGCCTCGAACTACGCCTGGCTCGCCATGGGCCAGCCGACCCACGCTTTCGACCTCGACAAAATCGCCGGCGGCATCGTCGTCCGCCGCGCGCGCAAGGGCGAAAAGCTCAAGACGCTCGACGGCGTCGAGCGCACGCTCGATCCCGAAGACCTGATCGTCGCCGACCACGAAAAGCCGCTGGGCCTGGCCGGCTTGATGGGCGGCTGGGACACCATGATTACGCCCTCGACGCGGAACATCCTCGTCGAAGCCGCTTGGTTCGACCCAATCGCGGTACGGCGTACCGCCCGCCGCCACGGCCTGCATACCGACGCCTCGCACCGCTTCGAGCGCGGAGCAGATTTCAACGCCGCGCCGCTGGCTTCGGACATCGTCTCCGCCATCATCCTCGAAAGCGGCGGTTCCATCGAGGGCGATCTGGTGGACGTGATCGTCCCTGCCCTCGAGGCGCGAACGGCGAAGCGCAAGCCGATCGCTCTGGCGCTCACCGAAGTCCATCGCCTGCTCGGCGCCACGGTCGATCCCGAAGGAATTTCCGCCGCGACCGTCGAGACAGTGCTCCAGGCGCTCGGCTGCGACCTCGCTGCCGAAGGGGAAGGCCGCTGGCAGGTCGCGCTGCCCAGTTGGCGCCTCGATCTGGAGCGCGAAATCGATCTGATCGAGGAAGTGGCGCGAGTCTACGGCTACAACCGCTTCGCCAACACGCTGCCTTCCTTCGCGGGCGCGGTCCACGAACTGCCCAACGCCGCCGCCGCGGCCGCCGTGCGGCAAACGCTGCTCGCCGCCGGCTTCCATGAGGCGATTTCCAGCACTTTCGCGTCAGCCGAGGACGCGGCACTGACCGCGCCGCAGCCCGGCCTGGTCGTTCCGCTCGGCAATCCGCTTTCGGAAGAAGCCGGCGTCATGCGCCCATCGCTGGTTCCGGGCATGATCGGCATGATCGCCGGCAACCTGCATCGCGACGTCGGGGATGCGCGCCTCTTCGAGCTGGGCGCGGTCTTTTCGGGATCTACCGAGCGCGTGGACGAAAGACCGGCGCTCGCGATCGGCCTCGCCGGCTGCCTGCCGGAATTCGGGCCGCATCATCCTGCGCGTCCGCTCAATTTTTACGATCTCAAGGGCGCAATTGAGCAGCTTCTGGCGCGTTTTCAGACCAAATCCTTCTACTTCGACAACTTTCCCCCCAGCGCGGGCCTCACGCCGCCCTGGCTGCACCCGTATCGCGCGGCGCGGGTAGCGGTCGAGGGCGCAACCGTGGGCTGGTTCGGCCAACTGCATCCGCAGCTTGCCGCCACGCGCAAGCTCAAAGATACGGTGCTGGTAGCCGAAATCTACCTGGACCGGCTCTTCCTTTTGCCCCTAAAGAAGCCGGCGGCGCGCGAAATCTCGCGCTTCCAGCCGGTCCGGCGCGATTTCTCGCTGCTAGTGCCGGAGCGTGTTTCGTGGGCCGCGCTCGAGGCAACACTCGCCGCGCTTGCCTCCGAAGGCTTTCCCGAACTCATCGACTGGCGTGTGCGCGAAGTGCTGCGCGGCAAGCGCGGCGACTCCGAAAATGCCGCACCGGGCGAATATTCCCTGCTCCTCGGCGCCACCTTCCAGGCCCACGACCGGACCCTGCGCGACGAGGAGTTGCAAGCCTACTCGCAGCGCATCCTCAACGCCGTTTCCCAAATTGGTGCGCGGCTGCGAACCTGAACCCTTTTTCGTGCCGAAGAGGAATATACTCGCGGCTAGACCTTGCCCTCAACGAATTTCGCCGCCCGATCGCACGGAGGATTTTTATGGCGCTATTGCCCATGGGGCCACCTACTAGCACCAGCCAACGCACCAGTTATACCGGCTACCACGCCGGCGAAACGCAGGAGACCATGTTCGACGAGCCAACCGCAACCTACGAAATGACCTACGACACCGCGCCGGAAACCTCCTATGAGCCCAGCGAGGATTACACCGAAGATATCCCCGAGCTGATTTCCTACGGGTCCGGAACCGGTCACGCCGGCATCGACCCAGCCCAACTGCCAGTGAGCCAGAAGGAGACAGCCGCCGCGGAAGCGGCGCAACCCGTTCCGCCGGAGACGCCAATCCCCGCCAAGGAATCGCCGCAAGCTCCGTCGCCTACTGCGGCTGAAACCCCATCCGCTCCGCCGGCCATGCTCACCGCCAACGACTTCGCCGCTCTCGAAGAGCGCGTTCTTCGCGCCGTCACCCTGCTCCGCGGCGAGCGCCAGGCGCGCATCGCCGCCGAAGAGCGCATGGCCTCAATGGAAGCGCAACTGCATAGTTTTGAAGCGCAGATTCAGCAGATCGAGGCGCAAAGCCCCATTCTGGAGCGGCTGGTGCAGGAAGTCGAATCCCTGCGCATCGAACGCGAACAGGTCCGGCAGCGCGTCGAGCGCCTGCTCGGCCAACTCGACGCACTGGAGCTATAGCACCGCATGGCGCAACAGAAACATCCCAGCGGCCCGAAACCCGAACAGAACTACGTCACGGTCCATATCTACGACCAGACGTATCATCTGTCGGGGGCCGCTTCCGGTTCGGGTGAGAATGCGAAGCCCGACCCGCAGCGGGAACACGTCCAGCGCCTCGCCGCGCGGGTAGACGCCCGCATGCGGGCCGTCGCTGCCGTGGGCCGCACCGCGGACTCGCTCCGCGTCGCCGTACTCGCAGCCCTCAACCTGGCCGATGAACTGGCCCGCGCCGAGGAGCGACTGCGCACTCTCGAAGGAACCCTCGACGCGACGCAGTCCGCCAGCCTGCACACCCGCGCAGCCAACCTGACCTATCTGCTCGACTCGGTTCTGGAAGAGGAGCAACCGGGCGATCCGCAAGTCTGATTCGCGCTCTGCGCCGAGCCTTCGCGACTGTTTACGATCTCCCGCCTTGCATCGCGGCCGATCCGCAAAACGACTCAAACCAGCGGCTGATATACACCTGCGCGTGACCCTCCCCGCAGAAATGCAGCGCCCGCGGCTGATCCGCCTCGGCCGCATCCCATTTGAAGACGCCCAGCTTGGAATCGCTACAGTGAATCACGAACCAGCGCGTCGGGGATGAGGCTTCAAGTCCACAAATCTCACACTTATAGATGGTGCCGATCAAAATTTGCCTCCAGCTTTGCCTTAAGGTTTGCCTCCAGCGGCAATGGAACGAATGTCGGTGGGCAGGAACAGGCCCATTGTATCGGCCACGGGCCGCGGGACAAGGAATTCCGCCCGCCCGCGCCTACGGATGCAGTTCGGCGACCGTCTTCTTGCTCGCCACATCCTGGGCCCGCGCTATCAGCTTCTTGATCTTGCCTTCGATGTCCGCGTCGCCCACATGCTGATCCTGGAGTATCCCGTCGGCGTCGATGGTGAAGGTCGCCGGAATCGCCGTCACCCCAAACATCGTCGCGATAGGACCGTTGAAGTAGCCATCGCGATATTGCGTCCAGGTCATGCCATTCTGCTCGACAAAATCCTTCCACTTCGTCTCATCCCGATCCATACTGATGCTGACCACAACGAACGGTTGGCCCTGAAATTTGCGCGCAATCTCCTTCACATGCGGCAGCGCCTCGCGGCACGGACCGCACCAGGTGGCCCAGAAATCGATGAGCACGACCTTGCCGGTCAGGCTTTCCAGAGTCAGCGTCTGCCCGTCGAGCGCCGTCAGCCGAAAATTCGGTGCCAACCGCGCGCGCGCCAGTTCCGGATGCTCGGCAAAGCGCTCCGCGCGCGCGTAGTTCAAATGGTCGGGCTTGGCCACCTTCAAGTATTGCTCAAAGCGCTCCTTGGCATCGCCGTCCTGCTTCAGATGGGAGAGCGCGACGCCGTCGGCATAAAGGCAGTCCGGCTTATCGGGCTGAATCTTGAGCGCGGCCTGAAACTCGGCATCGGCCTGTTCAAAGGCCTTTTCCCGGTTGGATAGAACGCCCTCGGCGAGACAGGTTTCCCCGGCCATATAATGCAACTGCGCCTGATTGCCAGGTTCGGGCATGTGTTGCAGCAGCAGGTCGGTTTCCTCGCGGGCCGCTTTGTAATCCCGAATTTTGTCGGCGGACTGATACGCCCGCAACTCGCACCCGGTGCAGTGGCCGCCGTCTTGCTTGTCCGCCTTGCGGAATTCATCCAAAGCGAAGGTGAACTTGTGCTCCTCAAAGAGCTTCAGCGCGTCGTTGTACGTCTTCAGCGCCTTGGGGTCGGTGGGTCCTTCGGCCTTTTTGGCATCCCCGCCAGCCGCAGGTGCGGCGCTTCCGGCCGGTACCTGTCCGCAGATGTGTACGGAAAACGCAAAGACCGGTAGTAAGAGGAACGTTCGCGAGCTGCGCACAGAGTCACTCCAGAAGTTGACTTCAATCTAACACAGCTTTGGCTTTACGACCGGCAGAGTTCCGCCGCGGCAATGTATCGTAACGGTATGGAAACGACTCCCGCGCGAAAGCGCATGCTCTCTGCCGCAAGCGCCCTGCTGCTGGCCTCTTGTCTCACATTCGGCACCTCGACCTCGCCTGCATCAGCCCAGCCCGACAAGCCAGCCCCGGAAAAGGCCGCCGGTTCTGAGAAACCAGGGGATAAAAACGCCCTGCCGCCTCTACCGCCCGACGCGCACACCGACCAGAGCATCCAGTTCGACGGCAAGCCCCTCAAGTACGCCGTCACCGTCGGCACCCTCCCTGTGCGCGACAAAGACGGCAAGGTGAGCGGCGACCTGGTCTTCACCGCGTATACCGTTGCGGGAGCCAATCGTCCCGTCACCTTCGCCATGAATGGCGGTCCGGGCGCATCGAGCGTGTATCTGAATTTCGGCGCCATCGGACCCAAAGTGCTCAAGGTTGGCAATGAAGGCGACAGTCCCTCCGACCCGGCCACGCTCTACGACAATCCCGGCACCTGGCTCGACTTCACCGATCTCGTCTTCCTCGATCCCATCGGCACCGGTTTCAGCCGATCCGAGGTCTCCATGGCCGAAACCAAAAAGCAGTTCTACTCCACTACGCCGGACATTGAGTATCTCTCGCGCGCCATCTACGACTGGCTGGTCAAGAACGACCGGCTATCGTCGCGCAAGTATCTCGTCGGCGAAAGTTACGGCGGGTTTCGCGGACCGCGCGTGACTTACTTTCTGCAATCGCAGTTAGGCGTCGCCATGAATGGCGTCGTTCTGGTTTCGCCCTATCTCAACCCATCTATTGAAGACAACGGCGAGTTATCCCCGATCCCGTGGATGGTCACGCTGCCCTCAATCTCCGCCGCCAATCTCGAACGGCAGGGCAAACTCACGCCCGCCGCGATGGCCGACGTTATCTCCTATACCATGGGCGAATACGCCACCGACCTGATGAAAGGCCGCAGCGACCCGGACGCCCTGCCGCGCATCGTCAAGAAAGTTACCGAACTTACCGGCCTCGACCCGTCTTTCGTGAAATACTCGGGCGGGCGCCTAGAAACCGGCGCCTACCTGCGCGAGGCCCATCGCGAGCAGGGCAAGCTCAGCTCGGTCTACGACTCGAACGTGACTTCGTTCGATCCGTTTCCCTTCGCGCCGGAGCAGCGCGGCAACGATCCCATCCTGGCCAGCATCATCGCTCCCACCACCACGGCCATGGTTAACTTCGTCACGCAGACCGTCGGCTGGAAGGTCGACGCGCGCTACAACGCGCTCTCGTATGAGGTGGCTGGCGAGTGGGATCGTGACGACGATCTGCGCCGCGGCTCGGTGCCGGAGCTGCGCGAGTCGGTTGCCGCCGACCCCAAGCTGCGTGTGCTCATCGTCCACGGCTGGAACGATCTCTCCTGCCCCTTCATGGGTTCCGTGCTCACCCTGAACCAGATGCCGGTCATGGGCGATCCCACCCGCGTCGCCGTCAAGGAATATCCCGGCGGCCACATGTTCTACACGCGGCCGGCAAGCCGGGAAGCGCTCCATTCCGACGTCAAGGCAATGTTCGATTTGCACTGAGATGGAATCCTCCGTTGACGCCGCATCTCGGCCGGGCACAACCAGATTCAGCGCAAAGATCGCCGATCGCGTACGTCGTTGGGTGATATAGTCGGGATATTTCCGGAGGAAGTTATGCGTCGTTCGGCCTGGATTCTCTGTGCCTCAGTGTGTGTTGTTCTCGGAGGGAAATCGGTCTTCGCCGGCGCGCAAATCTCCGCCGCCAACCTCGACGCGAAACCGGGCCCCACGGACTCCAAGGCCGCCAAGCTCTACGCCAAAGCCCAAAAAGAGCTGGAGTCCCATAAAGTCGACGTAGCCCTCGAAGACTTCCGCAAAGCCGACCAGCAGGATGGCGGCCATTGCGTCTCCTGCGAGTGGCAGGCGTTCAAAGCCGCCCGCCAGCTCGAAGCCTGGAAAGCCGCGCGCGAAGAAACCGCCTTGCTGTTGGATCATGTAACCGCTCCCGAAGACAAAGCCGAAGTTCACCGCCTGACCGGCGACGTTTGCCTCGCCGAGGGCGGCTATCGCATCTACGAGGAGCCCTTTCTGCAGGCCGACAAGGAGTACGCATCCGCGCTCGCGCTCGCGCCGAACAATACCAGTTGCCTCTACGGGGACGGCATCGCGCTGGCCCATCTCCACCAGTACGACAAGGCGCAAAACCGCTTTCAGGAGTACATCAAGCTCGCCCAGCCCACCGCCGGCAACGATCTCGAATGGAAGCGTGCCCGGCTCTTTGCCAACCAGCCGGAGCTGGCCCGCAAGCGCGTCTCGCCCAACTTCACCCTGCTCAGCCTCGACGGCAAGACCGTCTCCATGCAGGCCCTTCAGGGTAAGGTAGTGTTGATCGACTTCTGGGCTACCTGGTGCGGCCCCTGCAAGCAGGCGCTGCCGCATCTCAAAGAGATAGTCGAGAAATTCAAAGGACAGCCGCTCATCGTCGTGAGCATCAGCCTCGACGCCGAAGAACCGACATGGAAGAACTTCGTCGCCGCCAACGGCATGACCTGGATTCAGTACCGGGACGGCGGCTTCGACGGCCCCATTGCCTCGCAGTTCAACGTGAAGGCAATCCCCACCACCTTCACCATCGACGCCAACGGCTTCGTCCAGGACCAGCAAGTCGGCGACGGAGAGATCGAATCCAAACTCAAGAAGCTGATCGCGCAGGCGTCGGACAAATCGCTCGCGGCGCCGAAATAGCGCCCGGCAGGCGCAACTCGGATCGCCTTGGGACATTCGATTTCCGTCCCGGCTTTGCGGGACGGAAACCGCGAGAGAACCTTCCCGGCTAGCTTTCCAGCTTGGCCGCGGCATCCGACCCGTGCTGCTTCACCATTTTATTGTAGATACCGAGCAGAAGGAACGGCGCAGCCCACTGGCCCACGAACAGCGCCTGTTCGTTCTTGCCGGCTATCTTGAAAGAGAGCGAGCCGACGATCGATACGAGCGCCGCGCCGAGAAAAAAGCTAGTGGGAATGCTCGAACTCTGAGCTTCAAGCAATGCGGTGAACTGGTCCTCGGTCTTGTCGCCGGGACGAACACGATGATCGGTCATGGTTTTCTCCTGATTTCGTTCGCCACAGTCGAAATTGCGGCTATGAAACCATTAAAGCCCCCGATACGCGAACGACGGCGGTTCGTTTTGCACATCCGCGCGGCTTCATTTGCTCAGGTCAAAATCGGCTCCCGCAGATTTCCAGCCCGCGTCAGGCATGCCGGCTGGCCCTGGCAACCGCATGGGAATAGGCTTAGACCGAAACAGCGGCCGCCCGCACCGAAGCGTAAATGGCTTCGATCGCGATCTCCGGCTCATCCAAATGAATCCAGTGCGCGCTCTCCCGCGCGATCCTCTGCTCGACCCGATCGCCAATCTCGTCCAGTCCGCGCTGGGTGAGCGGCGCGGACTTGCCCGGCGTGAGCACGATGATGGGGATTCCCCGTACCGGCCCTGTCGCCAGCATCTCCCGCACCGAATCCGGCACCGCCGAGAGATGCCGCGACATACCCACAAAGAAGCCGGGACGCGACCAGTGCGCCGCCGCCACCGGGCGTATTTCCAAGGGCAGCTTGCCCACCTCGTCCTCAATCCGCGCCAGTACATGCCGGCCGCCCTCGCCCGCAAATTTCGCCAAAAAGGCCGATCGCCCTCCTGAGCCGCACAGCAGGGAAGTCACCGCCAGACGCGCAATTCCCAGGCGCGCAATGGAAACCGCGTATCCCGTCATCCGGACTCCGCGATCGAGCGTCGCCTGCTTAGCCGGGTCGAGCGGCGGCCATTCTTCGCAACGCATCGGGTCCACCAGCACCACCCCGGCCACTTCTTGCGGATAAAGCTGCGCATACCGGCGCACCACCAGTCCGCCAAACGAGTGCCCCACCAGCACAAACGGCGGCTTGATCCTGGCCGCCTCCAGCATCCCGCGCAGCTCCACAGCGATGTTTCCGGGAGTCCGCGCCGTTTCGGCCGGTCCGCTCCATCCCAGTCCGGCGCGGTCGTAAGACACTGTCCGCGCAAACTTCGAAACGCTCCGCTGGATGTGCCGCCAGTTCAAATGCGTCGCCGCAATCCCGGATTCAAAAACCACGGCCGGTCCGCTCGAACCCTGCTCGACGAGGAACAGCCTCAAGCCGTGCCCGGTCTCTACCCAGCGCCCATTGCCGGTCAGCCGCTGCCGGTCGCGCCGCGAGCCGGTCCATTGATATAGAAATCCTGCCGCGGCAACGATTGCACATCCAGCGAGGATCGAGGCAAAGAAATACATGAACCCCCTGAACAAGCGCCTGCTCTACCTATACCGGATACCCGGTCTCGCCGTCGAGTTGCAGCCGCAATTTGACCAGCGTCTCTCCAGCCAGCTAACATGGCATCCGCATGTTCTCCCTCCTTACACCTTCGCGACATCGCTGCCGGCTCACCTTGGCGGCAAGCGCGCTCGCCGTGGCCGCGCCAGCAATTTTTGCCCAATCCCCAGCCGCGCCTCAAACTTCCCAGCAGCCTTACCAGTCAGTCGGCACCCGCAAGATGGCTGCGTTGTTGCAGCAGATTTTCCGGGATTCCGACTGGAAAGCAGACCCCAACAAGCCGGCGGAGCGGATACCGTACTATCAATCGCTCTTGAAGCGCGGGTTGACCGGGCCGGACGAATTTACGGTGCGGCTGGAGATGGCCAAAGAGATGCTGCGCGCGGGCAACAGCGAGGATGCGGTCGGGGCGCTCGAGCAGTTGCGCAAAGTCGTCAAAGATCGCAACATGACCCTGCCGCAGGCTGCGATTCACGAGCTTGGCGAGTGGCTTGGCGTCGCCTACCTGCGTGTGGGCGAGCAGGAAAACTGCGTTCACATGCATGGGCAACACTCGTGCCTGTTTCCTATCAAGGGGTCCGGAGTCCACATGCTGCCGCGAGGGGCGCAGGGAGCGGTTCGCGAGTTTACGGCGCTACTTGAGATGAACGGCGAGGACGACCAGTCGCGCTGGCTGCTGAATGTTGCGTACATGCAGTTGGGCCGTTATCCGCAGGATGTGCCGAAGGCGTGGCTGATACCGAGCAAACTCTTCGACTCCGAGCAGGATCTGGGCGAATTTCCGGATATTGCCATGATGGCCGGTTTGGACGTGACGGGCCTGGCCGGCGGGGCGATTATGGAGGACTTCGACGGCGACGGTTTGCTGGATATTTTGGTGACTTCGGTGGGTCCGCTGGACCAGATGCATCTGTTTCACAACCAGGGCGATGGGACGTTCAAGGATGTGACTGCGGAGGCGGGGTTGACCGGCGAAGTGGGCGGGCTGAACGCCGTGGTGACGGACTACAACAACGACGGGCACCCGGATGTGCTGGTGTTGCGCGGCGGCTGGTGGGGCAAGTATGGGCGCTATCCGATGTCGCTCTTGAAGAACAACGGGGACGGCACGTTTGACGATGTTACGGAAGAGGCGGGACTGATGACGCTCGGTCCGACGCAGACGGCGGCCTGGGCGGACTTTGACAATGACGGCTGGCTGGACCTTTTTGTGGGCCGCGAGTCGGCTCCTGGGGACCCGAATCCCAGCCAACTGTTTCACAATAACCATGACGGTACGTTCACTGAGATGGCGGCGCCGATGGGGCTTGCCGAGCTGGGTTATGTGAAAGGCGTGGCGTGGGGCGACTTCAATAACGATGGGCGCCCGGACCTGTATGTGTCCACGATGAGCGGGGAGAATCGTCTCTTTAGCAACGATGGACGCGCGGACGGGGGCGGTGCGGCGTTCTGGAAGTTCACGGACGTGACGAAAACCGCGGGGGTGGCGAACCCGAAGCACAGCTTTGCCACTTGGTTTTTCGACTACGACAACGACGGCTGGCCGGATATTTTTGTTGCCGGGTACACGATAGGAACGGCGCACGATATCGGCGCGTTTGAAATGGGTAAACCGTATAGCGCGGAAGTGCCCCGGCTCTACCATAACAACCATGACGGGACCTTTACCGATGTTACGAAGTCCGTTCATCTGGACCGGGCGATACTTACCATGGGCGCTAACTTTGGCGATCTGGATAATGATGGATTTCTGGATATCTATCTCGGTACGGGCGATCCTGAGTACCAGGCGCTGCTGCCCAACCGCATGTTTCGCAATGGCGAAGGCAAACGGTTTTTCGATGTGACGACTTCGGGAGGTTTCGGACATCTGCAGAAGGGGCATGCGATCGCTTTTGGGGACATTGAAAACACTGGCAATGAAGACATCTTTGAAAAGATGGGTGGGGCGTTTCCCGGGGACTCATTTCAGAGCTCGCTCTATCATAATCCCGGCCGCGGGAACCATTGGATTACGTTGGAGCTGGAGGGGGTTACGACCAATCGGGCGGCTTTCGGCGCGCGCATCGATGTTACCGTGACCGACGCCGGACACAAGCGCCACATCTATCGCACCGTCGGCTACGGCTCCAGCTTCGGCGGCAATCCCCTGCGCCAGCACATCGGCATCGGTCAAGCTAAGACCGTGGATACGATCGAAGTTACCTGGCCCACCTCGAAAACCACTCAAACCTTCGAGAACGTCCAGATAGACCGCACCTTTCACATCCGCGAAGGCGCATACCAACTAACTCCGGTCGAGATCGAGACGCATCTTCGCGATTGACCGGCAATCCTTTCCAGTTATTGCTGCACTTTCTCCGCTTTCACCAGCAATTCCACCGACGGAGCGACCATTTGCAGCAGCACCGCCTGCGGCTTTTCCGCTTCCGCAAGTGCAGCCAGCGCCTGCTTCTGCTCGCCGAATGAAATTGCCTTGCCCCCGCGCAAGCTGTCCAATGCCGATAACCCAATTTCCGCCGTCTGCTCCAGCGACTTGGACACGGGAACCAGCTCTGCAGTCAGATCCGACCTTGCCAATGTCGGCTCCAGCTTCGCGTCGTTGTCCAGCCACAGCACCAGCCAATCACGCGCCGACTGCCAATCCTCCGGCATTGCCTTACCTGCCGCAATGCGCACACAGATCGCGTGAAACTCGCGCGCCGTTTCGCTCTCCGGCGGCACCGCGTCCACCAGCCGATTGAGCGGCGACTCGGTGCCGTAGGTATGAATATCCTCGCGCGCGTACCCCTTCGGCGGCTCGACCACCCGGGCCAACACCCGCAGCGCCTCGGGATTCGTCTCGCCGCTCATCCGATCCAGCATTTCCTCGGTCGTGGCCTTGGGCGTAATACCGTAATCCTGGAGTCGCTGCGCTTCCAGCTCCATCCGCGCATACATCGAGTCCACATCCCGCACCGTTGCCGGCGACCAAAAGCGCTCGGCAATCGCGGCGGTACGCGGCCACACGCGGCTGTCGATCGTTTCGCCGGTCACGAACTCCGACCAGATCGTCGCCTCGCCGCCCAGGATGCTCGCCGTCTGCTCCGGCGTCAGCTTGTCCGCAATCCCCTCCAGCGGATCGACTAAATAATGCTCCGAAGCCGGCTGATTCAGATCGATGTAGTAGCCATTCGAGAGCAGCCCGCGATATCCGCGCCTGGCCGCATCCAGCAGCGAGTCCCGCCCGCGCCACGACTGAATCACCACGTCCTTCGGCGTATCCGGCTGGAGCACCTCGTCCCAGCCCTCCATGATCCGATGATGGCTCGCCACCAGCTTCTGCACCCGCGCCGTAAAGTACGCCTGCAGCGCCGCATTGTCCTTCAACTCGTGCTTTTTCTTGAACTCCTGAATCGCCGGATTTGCGTCCCACTCCTTGCCGTTGCACTCATCTCCGCCCACATGAAAGTAAGCATCCGGAAACAGCCCCGTCATCTCGCCGATAAACAGGTTCAGAAACTGAAACGTGCTCTCCCGCGTCGGATCCATCGCCGCGTCCAGCACACCCCATTGCTTTGCCGGCTCATACGGCCCTTTGCCGCTCGCCAGGTTCGGATAACCGGCAAACCACGACTGCGCATGAGCCGGCATATCGAACTCCGGCACCACGCGAATCCCGCGATCCCGCGCGTAGGCCACAATGTGGCGTATTTCCTCCTGCGTGTAGAACTGGCCGCCCGAACCCTTCAGTTGCAGCAGCGGAAAAACCTTACTCTCCACCCGAAAACCCTGATCGTCCGACAAATGCCAGTGGAAGACGTTCAACTTCACCGCTTCCATCGCGTCCAGATTCCGCTCAATCACCGGAATGGGAATAAAGTGGCGCCCCGAGTCGATCATCAGCCCGCGCCACGCGAAACGCGGCTTGTCGTCGATGGTCACCGCCGGCACCGTAAATCCGTGCGGCGTAATCCGCACCAGTTGCAAAAACGTCTGCAAGCCATGAAGCGCGCCCAGCGGGTTGGCCGCCGTCAACTTGACTCCCTCCGGCGCAACTGTGAGCCGATACGACTCATCCTCGCCCAGCTTCTCGATCGCCTCGCTCGGACCCTTCACCTCGATGGCAAACTTCGCCTCGGCGGGCGCGGCTTCGCGGCTGAAAGGGATGCCCGTCTCGCGGATCAGCACATCCAAAAATCGGCTCCGCGCCCGCTCCAGCCGCGCCTCCGTATACCCCTTGAAGCCAACCGTGAATTGTCCGTCGATGGCAAACTCGCCCTGCCCCGAAGTCACGCTGGCCGGCAACGGCATGATCGGCAGCGGTGTGGCGGGACCAGATTGCGCTCGGGTCAGGGTGGAGGCGATCGAACCAAAGGCAAGCAGAACAGAACAGCAACGGGTAAATTTCAAGTCAGGATTCTCCGCGCAGGCGATTTTTGGGTGATTCCGCAGGAATTGGCGCTCCATCGATTCTGTCACCCCACGCCGCAAGCGAGCAATTCCCGCCGACCGAGTCCCTGCCGCCCTTGACTTTACAAGGTGGACTAACCATACTTAGTCCATGGCCTACACCGTCCATCAAGCGAAAACTCACTTCTCCCGGCTGCTCAAAGAAGCAGAGGCGGGAAAGGAGGTCATCGTCATGCGCGGGACCAAACCCATCGCCAAAATTGTGCCGATCGAACAGCCCGTCGCGTCTGAAAAAGTACCCTTCCGGCTCGCCGGAGCCTATCGCGGCAAGATCAGCTGGACCGAGGATGCCTTCAACCCTATGACCGACGAGGAATTGATCGAATGCGGTCTCGGATACATGCTGGATACTCCCCTTGTTCCGCCTCCGGAGTCCAACGGTGGCAATTGAAGCGGTGAAGAAGAGATACCTGCTGGATACGCACGCTTTCCTTTGGCATATCCGAACGCCTGAGGTCCTTCCAGGCAAGGTATTCAGCATCATGAACGATCGCGGAGTGGATATCCTCGTCTCCATCGCCACCCCTTGGGAAATCGCAATCAAGGCAAAGACTGGAAAGCTCGAAGCTTCCGACATTTTGATCGGCTTTGAAGCAAGAGTGACCGAGGCGAAATTCGAGTTGCTCGAAACCACCGTCAACCAGGTCATTCGCGGCGGCAGCTTGCCGCTTCATCATCGGGATCCGTTTGACCGGCTGCTGATTGCTCAAGCATTCGATCTGCGTATCCCTATTCTTAGCAACGACGATGTGCTCGACCACTACGGTGTGCGGCGAATCTGGGACTAAGCGACAATAGGGAGGTACGGGTGGTCGATTCCCCCAGGGCTGCGTGACTCCAGCGCCCGAACGAGCGGCGATTGGAGCGTTTTCGTGTCGAAATATCACAAATCCGTAGTCCCCTCCACCCCGGCCAGCTCGCGCCTGCCGCTGGTGGCAATCGTCGGCCGCCCCAACGTCGGCAAGTCCACGCTCTTCAACCGCCTCACGCATTCGCGCCGCTCCATCGTCGGCGACGAGCCAGGCATCACCCGCGACCGCATCTACGGCGACATCGAGTGGGACGGCCGCATCGTTCGCCTGGTCGACACCGGCGGCATCGTCACCGACGACAAGGAATACATTCCCAGCGAAATCTACGCCCAGGCCAAGGTCGGCATCGAAGAAGCCGACCTGCTCCTCATGGTCGTCGACGCCCGCACCGAACTCGCCTCGCCCGACTTCACGCTCGCCAGAATGCTCATTCGCGGTGGCAAACCTGTCTATCTGGTCGCCAACAAGGTCGAAAACCCCACCATCGCCGCCGCCGCGGAAAACCTGCGCCAGCTCGGCATCCCGGAGCTTTTCTGCGTCAGCTCCGAGCACGGCCTCGGCATCGGCGACCTGCTCGACGCCATCTTCGACCACCTCCCCGCTCCCGAGGCCGACGCCAAAGTCGAAGACACCACCCCCTCCGTCTACGACACTCCTCTCGACCCCAACGAGCCGGATATTGAGGACGAACCCGTTTTCGACGAAGAGGCCGAAGACGAGATCAAAGAAGACATGGGACCCGAAGCAGATGCGGACGAGGAAACCGGCGACCTGGACATCCCCTACGACCCCTCCGAATTCGGCTCCGAAGAAGACCTCGTCAGCGAGGAAGACGAAGACGCCGAGATCGTCACCGGCGCAGCCACAGACGCCCAGCCCGTTCACCGCACCCATGGCGAATTCGAGCAGCACGAAACCTCCGTCGCCATCATCGGCCGCCCCAACGTCGGCAAATCCACGCTGCTCAACGCCCTCACCGGCACCAGCCGCGCCATCGTTTCGCCCATCGCCGGCACCACCCGCGATGCGGTAGACGAGGTCATCGAGCACGAAGGCCAGCGCCTGCGCCTCATCGACACGGCCGGCATCCGCCGCAAGGGCAAGACGCATCTGATGGCCGAAAAACTCTCCGTCGTCATGGCCCGCCGCCATCTGGAGTCCTGCGACGTCGCCCTGCTCATGATCGACGCCACCGAAGGGGTCACCGCCAACGACGCCCATATCGGCGGCTACGCCCACGAGAGCGGCCGCTCCGTCATCATCGTCGTCAACAAGTGGGACCTGCTCACCACCGCGCGCACCGACGGCAAAGCCCCAGCCGACCGCACTATCTACGAGGAGCAGGTGCGCCACGCCCTCAAGTATCTGAACTACGCGCCCGTGCTCTTCATCTCAGCCGCCGACGGCACCAATCTTAAAAAGGTGATGCAGGAGATCAAACACATCGCCAAAGAGCGCCGCAAACGCGTCACTACCGGCCAGATGAACCGCTTCCTCTCGCAAATCGACTTTCAGCGCGCCCCAGTGCCTATGGCCAAGCGCATCCGCATCTTCTACATGACCCAGGCCGCCGTCGCGCCACCCACCTTTGTGCTCTTTACGGATCGCAACATCCAACTCCACTTCGCCTTCCAGCGATTCTTAGAGAACCAGATCCGCCAGGCCTTCGGCTTTGAAGGCACGCCAATCTGGTTCAAAATCCGCGCCAGAAACGCGGATAATAAAAAGTAGCCAGCAGTCTGAAAAGACCGGACGGTCCACCAGGGGACGCTAAGGCAAACATCGGACGGGTTCGCGTGACGCGGTATGAGTTGTAGGCAATTAAGGTGGGTGCAAGAGAGGACAATCGAACCGTCTTCGGCTGGGCGCGTAGTGAGTTAAACGAGGGGGCGACCGGTGAAGGATTGGGCGATTATTATCACTGTTGCCGTCGTCGCCATCTTGACGGACCGAACGGTCAGTCAACTGGCATGGATGGTCGGCAAGCGACTCGACGATCTAGAGCAAAAAATCGACACGCTGCAGGAAAAACTCGAAGAGATTGAATCAAAGCTCGATGATCGCTCGAGCACCTATAGCAATCCGATTGATCTGTAACGGAGGGCGACAATGCAGCAGTGGGAGTATGAAGTCGATCTGATTACTATAGACGATGGACCACCGCCATACTTGGACCCTTTTGCCGGTGGCCCCAGTGATATGTTGGCTCGCGCTCTCAATTCGCGAGGCAACTCTGGCTGGGAGCTGGTCTGCATCCTACCGGCAGATGAAACCCACGTTCGCGTCGTTTTCAAACGGCCGACGTGGGGCTGGATCTCAAATTTAAAAGCTACCCGCAATGGAAGGGCGAGCCACTCGATTGAAAGAAGTGTTACCTTATTAAATTGAGGAGAAGTTATGGCGATCAAATCCGGAAAAATGCCAAATAACAGCAGACGGCGCAGAGTTTCGGTCCAGCAAGCTCACGCATCCCAAACAGAGTTCGTCCCTTCGCCTAGCTACGACCTATTGGATCACTGGTCAAATTCGCTAAAATCAATCTATCCCTCGTCGACGGTGAACAGGGTGAAGTCAGAGTTCAGGGCGCAGTTTAACGATAGACGGCTTCCAGACCTGATTGATAGCTACGGAGAATTTCAGCAAACGGTTCAACTGGAGACGTCCGTCAGAGACATGAGCAGTCGAGGGCGAATTCAGAAGCGATCCATTAGCAAGTAATTCAATCGGAACTTACAACAAGCGTATGGGCCACCACCGCCGCACTCGCGCGCAATACCGCAGATACTCCTCCCCATGCCGCCGACGCAGAGGGTGATTGGCTCGTCGCTTTTCGCCTTCAGAGCGAGAATCTCTGGCGTCAGTTTTTTTAGAATCTCAGGGCCAACCAGATCGTTCAAGAAAACGCCCCGGTCGGGATTCGGCCGGAAACTGGAACCATAGCGAGGCACAGCTAATTCTCGCTCATCGCCGCTTCGAGTTCATGCGGCGCGGAGTCTTCCGGAGCCCGCTCACTCTCTTTTTTCTCCCGAGCATGCTGAATGAACGCAGCAATATCCCCGCCGAATCGTTCGTGGACGATTCGGACAGTGCGGCGGATTTTTTCGTCCATGGGTGTGATCTTCACCTGGCGAAAGGTTGCTGTTTTCATGGGAATCCTCACTTCATCCGAATACCAGAATATCGCAAATTGTCAACGTTCTCGTCCTCCCTGTCCTACAGGAGCCGCAGCTAATGTGTCAATGGTAATCCGATTCAGGACTCTGGCACTGGATTCCCAAATTTACTCGCTCGGCTACCGCCGTCGCGAATCCGTTCTTTACCCACCTTCCACCGGACTCGGCGGCACACCGGGCGCAAACCCCGGCTGCCTCGCCGGAGCCACCGGCAGCGGGGGCGGTGGCCACAGCATCCGCGCCAGCTCCGGATACCGCCCGCCATAAAACAGCAGCGCGTAGTTCCGCCGGAACGTCCCAATCGTTCCGCTCAGCCCAATTAAGGCGGCAAGAACAAGCATGAAGACAACAATCGCCGCCGGAATCCCCAGCGCCAGCAGCGCCGTCGTCGAAATCGCCTTCAGAACCAAGCCGACCAATACCCCGACGATCGCCAGAACAATCAGCGGGACGATCAGCAGAATCACCGCGACGATCGAAGCGGCGATCGACAGCAGCACCCGAAACAGAAAAAACAGCGCAAATTGCCCCGGCTCCGCCACTATATCGAACCAAACGTCTTCGAGCGCTTCAGAAATCGACGCATCTTCGAGCGCAATCCGCGGTAGCGCAAAGCACCCCAGCGTCGTATCCACCAGATACGCGACGAGCGCCCAAATCATCAGAACCGGAAACAAGGTGCCAATCAGCGGCAGCAAATCCCAGAAGGTAAAGTCACCCCCGGAAAACAGCGTGTGGAACAGCGGCTGGAAATGCCGATACACCTCATATCCCACCGGAATCAGCAGCAGCCACCAAACCGCCGTCACGCAGATCGACATCCCCAAATATCGCAGCGCCTGGCGATGGTACTTCCTCCAGCCCGGCGCGATTCTATCCTCGCCGTACAAGACGCAATCGAAAAAGCTGAACCGCAGCCGGATCAACAGATAGCGAATGAAAATCCCGATCGGAATCGTCACCAGCATCACCGCAAGGATCAACCCAACCAGCGCCAACGCCTGCCAGTGCGGGATGGGCAGATGAAACGGCGTGTCCAGGCCGTTCGTCTGGCCGCCGCTATGCCCTGACGGCACGCTGGAGTTGAAATTGAAGCTCGAAGTTCCGCCTTCGGTTAGCAAGCCCACCAGCGTCAACTTCAGGAAGCGCCCCAGATAAAAGGGCCGGAAGAGGAACTGCCGCGTTCTCTCAATCGCGGGGCTGATCACGGCGGTAGCGGAGTAGTTGAGCATCGTTTCGGATAAGCCGGGCTGGAAAGAAACCGGCATCTGGCCGCAAGCGTAACACAATCTGGATCGTGAAACGCGGCCGGGAAATTATTTGCGTCAGATTACTTCAGCCGCCCCATGCCTTCGTCTTCTTCGCTCCGCATTTGCCCCACAGATTTCGGCAGCAGAAAATACGTCGCAATCGCCGCCAGCAGGATCAGTGCGAAAGCTAGTCCGAGTCCGTGAAGGCCCAGAATCTGCGTCGCGATCGCCGTGGCCAGGATAAAGCACCCACCCCACACGCAAAAGCACGCCCCACCGCGAATCGCCGCCCGCATCCACCCGTATTCCGGCATTCTCGGCATCCATCTGCGAAAGTAGCTGAGCGGATCGGCATAGAATCCGCGCGCCATGTAAATCACATACAAACCAAGCGCGGCGCGCAGGCTAAAGGCCAGAACGGGGTTGGACAACACGTCCTCCGAGCCCGCAATCGCCAAGCCGCCCCCTGTCTCTGCCGCTAAATCTCTTGCTTAATCCTTTAGACACCGGCCTTGAGAAAATTTCTCCCGCTTGCGGAAACGGCTCGCTCCGCCCACCAGCCGTCAAAGGCCTCCAGCGCCCGCTCACACACCATCCTATGCCGTTCTTTCTTGTCGCGAACCTTCTTGCGCGTCTCCTCTTCGAGAGGCGCCAGTAAATCGAAGGTAATATTGGCCGGCTGAAAGTGCTGGGGATCGGCCCCCGTAAGGTAATGCACCAGCGACCCCAGGGCCGTCTGGCGCGGCACCGGCGCGGGATCGTCCCCATGCGCAAAAGCCGCCGCGTAGATTCCCGCCAGCAGCCCCGAAGCGATCGACTCCGTATACCCCTCCACGCCCGATATCTGCCCGGCAAAGAAGATCGCGGGATGCTCCTTCATCCGCAGCCGGTCGTCCAGCACCCTCGGCGAGCAGATATACGTATTGCGATGAATCTGCCCGTAGCGCAGAAACTTCGCGTTCTCAAGCCCCGGAATCAGCCGCAAAACCTTGGCCTGCTCGCCAAACTTCAGGTGATTCTGGAATCCGACCAGGTTGTAGCTGTCCGCGCGCAGATTCTCCTGCCGCAACTGCACCACCGCATACGGCGTCTGCCCCGTCCGCGGATCGCGCAACCCCACCGGCTTCATCGGCCCAAAGCGCAAAGTATCCGGCCCGCGCCGCGCAAGAATTTCGATCGGCAGGCACCCCTCGAAGTACTCCGCCTTCTCCCACTCCTTCGCCTCCGCCTCCTCGGCCGTAGTCAGCGCATGGAGAAACGCCGCGTACTCCTCGCGATTCATCGGGCAATTGATGTAATCTGCCGTCCCCTTGTCCCACCGCGCGGCAAAGTAGACGCGGCTCATGTCGATCGTCTCGGCATCCACAATCGGCGAAATCGAATCGTAAAACGCCAGATGCTCCGCGCCCGTCAGCCGCGCAATCTCCCCGCTCAAGGCATCGGAAGTCAGCGGGCCGGAAGCCACAATAGTCAGGGAGTCGTCGCCAAAATCCAGCGTCTTCACCTCCTCGCGAATCACCGTAATCCGCGGCGCAGCCGCAATCGCCTCGGCAAGCAACCGCGAAAACTCCACGCGATCGACCGCCAGCGCATGACCCGCCGGCACCGCCGTCCGGTCCGCCAACGCCAGCAGCTTCGACCCCGCCCGCCGCATCTCCTGCTTCAGCAGCCACGGAGCCGTATTGGGCGACTCGCTCTTCAGCGAATTCGAGCAAACCAGCTCCCCAAACTCCGTAGTCTGATGCGCCGGCGTCAAAATCGGCGCGCCATCCGGACCCTCGCGCCGCATCTCATACAGCTCCACCTCGCAGCCCAAAGAAGCCGCCGTAAGCGCCGCCTCCGGCCCAGCCAAACCGCCGCCAATCACGCGAATTCTCTTACGAAGACTGCTCAAGATACTCGATTCCCACCCTCAAAAATGGGTGACATCATCCGGCAGAAAAGAAGCTCACGCAGCCTCAAAGAATTTCTCCACCTTGGGTTGCTTCCGCCGCGAGGCATGCCAAAGATCGTACTGCTGCTGCAAGTCCAGCCACATCCCCGGCTCCGTTCCAAAAGCCGCCGCCAGCCGCAGCGCCATCGGCGCCGTAAACGACGCTCGTCCGTTGAGCAGCCGCGAGAGCGTCGACCGCGCCACACGCAATCTTCGCGCCGCTTCGCCGACCTGCACAGAGCCAAGGTACTCACGCAGAATCTCGCCCGGATGGGCAGGGTTGTGCATCGTCATGGCCATCACATGCCTCCTCTGAGATCAGTGGTAATCCTGGTAGTCAACAAGGATCGCTTGCTCGTTTTCAAATGTGAAGGTCATTCGCCAGTTTCCATTGCCTTTCACCGACCAATGCCCTGCCAGCTTGCCCTTCAGCGGATGCAAATCCCAGCCGGGAACGTTCATGCGCTGTTCATTCTTCGCGGTGTTTAGAAGGGTGAGTTGCAGGCGTAGTTTGATCGCATGTGCCGGTTGAATCCCTGCTTTACTTCCGGTGAGGAAGAACTTCTCAAGCTCCGCGTGCCGAAAGGACTGAATCATCAGCGAATGGTAGCGTGTAGCGCCTCACGCGTCAACCTATCGTAACATCCATCGCCGCCAGCCGCGCAATCGCCTCCGTCGTCATCCGCACATTCCGCCACGCATCCAAAAACTCCGCCCCCAGCGCCCGGTAAAACTCAATTGCCGGCGTATTCCAGTCCAGCACCTCCCACTGCAATCGCGGACATCCCTTCTCAACCGCAATCGCCGCTACGCGCGCCAGCAGGGCCTTTCCGATCCCCACTCCGCGAAACTCCGGAGTCACAAACAAATCCTCCAGATACAAACCCGGCCGGCCCGTCCACGTCGAGTAATTGAAGAAATAAAACGCAAACCCCGCCGGCTTGCCGTCGCTTTCAGCAATCAGGCAATGGTAGTAAGGGTTTTCGCCAAACCCATCGCGCAGCAGATCGGCCTCCGTCGCCGTCACCGCATCCGGCTCCCGCTCATAGAGCGCAAGCCCGCGAATGAACTCCAGAATCAACGGCACATCGCTCGGAACCGCCGGTCGAATCGTCGTAGACATATCGCCATTGTAGAGCGGTCTACGAGTCGAAAAGATACGCCACCATCCGTCCCGAATCCCGCGCGCACAGCTCCCGCCACGATTCCAGACAAGCCACGTCCGCTTCCGACATCACCTCAAGCTCGGTCCGGTGTGCGCGCAAGCTCACCACCATTCGCTCCACGTTGTCCGGCTGCAACAGCAGAAAGCCCTCTTCGGTCAGGTGCGGAAAGATCTCCAGCTCAGAAATTGCCCCCGAGGGATGTGCGCGGAACACCTCCGCGAAACATCCCCACTAGTCAACCGCCATCCCGTCGCCGGCAAAACACAACTCCTGAACCAGCTCCCGCTTGAGTCCCTCATGGGACAAGCCTTGCCGAACAAGTTCCGCCAGCCGCACCGACCCCGAAACCTCGGGAGCAAACCCAAAACGGAAGATGCTGAATTCGTCGAACTCCTGGAGTCTGGAGCCGACCAAACCTGACCCACTGAGGGCGAGTACGCGATCGCAAAGCCGCTTATCGAAAAGTTTGACAACATCCGTTCCCATCTGCAGTGCCTCCGGTAGCGTCCGTTCCCACGTAAGCGAATCGAATCGGATAATTCCGGCAAGTTTGCGCCAAATTTCTTTCTGTCTGCGCAGCCAATCCCGTTCAGGATTACGCTTATCTCCATGTGTACTTCAATTCAAAACCACAGGGGGACCGCCATGAACCAAAACGCCATGCAAATCGCCATGATCCTCGACCGATCCGGCTCCATGAGCTCCATTCAGGAGGCCACTGTCGAAGGAATGAACGCCTTCCTCGCCGACCAGAAGCACTCCCCGGCCGAGGTCTCCCTGCTCCTCGTGCAATTCGACAACGTCTACGAGCAGATCTACTCCGGACCCATCGCCCACGCCCCCAGCTTCACCCTCGCCGAGCAAACCATCGGCAATCAAATCCGCTTCGAACCGCGCGGCATGACCGCCCTGCTTGACGCCATGGGCAAGACCATCGACGACCTCGGCAAATCCCTTGCCGAACAGCCTGAGGACCGGCGACCCGGCAAAGTGGTCATCGTCACCATGACCGACGGCCTCGAAAACGCAAGCTCCGTCTACAGCCGGCAGCGCGTCGCCGACCTCATCCAGCAACAGCGCGAAGTCTACAAATGGGAGTTCCAATTCCTCGCCGCCAACCAGGACGCCATCGCCACCGCCGCCCAAATGAACATCCCCGCCGCCCAGGCCATCACCTACGCGGGCAACGCCCCGGCAACGCGCAACGCCCTGTTTTCCGTTTCGCGCAACGTCCGCTCGTATGCCGCAGTCCCCGGAGCCCCCGCCCCCGCCTTCAACCCGGAAGACCGCGCCGCCGCCATGGTCGCCGACCCCGCGCCATCCAATCCAAAACCCTCTCCGGCATCCCGCGCCTGATCGCCAATATCGTTCCCGAGCCGGTGCGCGCCGTCACACCGCCAGCACCGGCCAGGCGATACTATGAAGTCGTGAGCACTCCCACGCCCCGTCCGCGCTCCGTCGTCTGCCTCTCCGGCGGCATGGATAGCTGCGTCACCGCCGCCATCGCCGCCCGCGACACCGAGGCCTTCGCCCTCCACTTCAGCTACGGCCAGCGTACCGAGGGCCGCGAACTCACCGCCGCCCGCAGCGTCGCCGCCCACCTCAAAATGATCGACTTCCTCCACCTCCGCGTCGATGTCTTCCGCCACATCGGCGGCTCCGCGCTCACCGACTTAAGCGTGGCCGTACCCGAGGCCCAACCCGAATTCGCCGGCTCGCCCAACGCCACCGGCAGCGCAATCCCCGTCACCTACGTCCCCTTCCGCAACGCCCATTTCCTCTCCGCCGCCGTAAGCTGGGCGGAGGTGCTCGGCGCCACCCGCATCTACATCGGCGCGGTCGAGCAGGATAGCTCCGGCTACCCCGATTGCCGCCCCGCCTACTACCAGGCCTTCCAGCAGGTCATCCGGACCGGCACCCGCGACGGCAATATCGAGATACTCACACCCCTCATCGCCAACAGCAAAGCCGACATTGTGCGCATGGGCCTTGAATCGAAAGCTCCTTTGCATTTAACGTGGTCCTGCTACCGGGAAGAGCGGCAAGCCTGCGGAACCTGCGAAAGCTGCGCCCTGCGGCTGCGCGCCTTTCAAGCCGCCGCCGTGCCCGATCCCATCCCGTATGCTCAACATGCGGAGACTTTTTGAGAACGCAAGCACACCAGCGATGGAACCGCCGGGAATACCAACGAACGACGCAACAACGGGACCGAGGCGCTAGCCCTCTCACCCGCGACATATAAGGAGAACAAGATGAAGCTCAGGACCCTACTCTCACTAGCCGCCACGGCGCTGCTTTCCGTTTCCATCGCCACCTTCGCTCAGGCCCCGCCCACCGGCAAAATTCACGGCCACGTCACCGACCCCACCGGCGTACCCAAAGGCCCCGGCACCATCGGCCTCTCCACCGACCTGGGCCACACCTTCAAGTACACCTTCCCCGTCAATGCCGCCGGCGACTTCACCGGCGACGGCATCCTCCCAGACACCTATTCGGTCATCTTCCGCCTGCCCGACACTCCGGCCGGCAAGTTCGTCGACGAAATCGACAATGTCAAAATCAAAGCCGGCGAGGACGTCAAGCAGGACGTCGATATGTCCCGCCCGGCCTACCTCGACAAGATGACCCCCGAGCAGAGGAAGCAGATCGAGGAGTTCAAAAAGAAGAACGCCGAGATCCTCAAAGGCAATCAAATCGTCAAGAATCTCAATGCCGACCTGAAAACCGCCTCATCCCTCGTCGCCGAAGCCGATAACGCCCACGCCGCCGCGGTCCAGGCCCTTGGAGCCACGGCCACCAAGGCCGAGATTCAGGCCAAGGAATCTGAGATCAAGACGCAAAAATATACCGAATTAGAGACTCTGATGCTCAAGGACACGGTGCTGAAACCCGACGCCGCCGTCCTTTGGATACAGTTGGGCACAGCCCAGGCCGGGCTGACCAAATACGACGATGCCGAAGCCTCCGATAAGAAGGCCCTCGACCTGATCAAAGCCAGCGGCAAACCCGCTCCCGATCTGGAAGGGCCAGCCTACAGCGGCCTGGGCAATATCTACGTGCGGACAAAGAAACTCGACGAAGCCTCCGCGGCCTACGACTCCGCTGCCAAGGCTCTGCCCGCCCAGGCGCCAATGTATTACGCCAACTTCACCAAACTCCTCTACTCCATGAACAGCTCCGGCGTACTCAGCAATCCCGACGCGCAAAATGCCGCCGCCGACAAGGCCATCGCCGCAACCCCGGCATCCACCAGCCCCGCCTACGCGCTCCTCTTCTACCTCAAGGCCCAGGCCCTCACCCAAAAGGCCTCATTCGACGACAAGACTCAGAAAATCGTCCTTCCCCCAGGCTGTGTCGAGGCCTATCAAAAATATCTGGAACTCGACCCCAACGGCCAATTCGCCAAGGACTCCCAGGAGGTCCTGGCCTCAGCCGGACAAAAGGTCGAAAGCAAGTACAAGGCCAAGAAGTGAAACCGCCATCCGCGACTCTACGCGGTCACGCCCCGTGACCGCGGAGAGAACCGCATCGCCGTAACCACCCCAGGGGCGCGCCTCCAGCTACAATCGGAATCATGCCTGCGCCGCCAATTCGCTACGCCGAGGCCGCCCAGCAACTCCAGCGATACATAGCCGCAAATGCCGGCCTAACTCCAGCTCCGTCGCAATTTCTGCCGCTTCTCGCAACCCTGGGCCGCGTTCTGGCCCAGCCCCTTCACGCCGACCGCGATCAGCCGCCGTTTTCCCGCTCCACCCGCGACGGCTTTGCCTGCCGCGCCGAGGAAGCCAACACGCGTGAATTTCTGCGCCTCGCCGGCCAAATCCACGCCGGACAAGACCCATCCGCCATCGGTTCCGGACAGATAAACCCCGGCGAACTCTGGGAAATCATGACCGGCGCGCCCGTCCCACCCGGCGCCGACGCGGTCTTCATGGTCGAACACGCCGAATTCTCCGCCAATCCCGCCTCTACCCCAGTACACTCCCAAATTTACGACCCAGCCACCCGCTATGTCCGCCTCGCCACCCCGCGCTCCATCGCTCCCGGAGAAAACATCGTCCCCGCCGGCTCGGAAGCCCGCTTCGGAGACGAGCTCATCCCCGCAGGCACACGCCTCCGCCCGGCGCACATCGCCCTCGCCGCCCAGTGCGGTTACAGCCGCCTTGTCGTTTACGACAAACCCGGCATCGCCATCCTCTCCACCGGAGACGAACTGGTCCCCGTCGAAGCAACTCCCGGCCCCAGCCAGATTCGCAACTCCAACGCGCCCATGCTTGCCGCACTGGTCGCCGCCGCCGGCGGAGACCCGCTCGTCCTGCCCGCCGTCCCAGACGCCGCCGAACCCCTCGACTCCGCCCTCCGACGCGCCCTCGGAACCGATCTGCTCCTCATCTCCGGCGGCATCTCCGCCGGCCGCTTCGATCTCGTCGACCACGCCCTCGCCCGAGCCGGCGCAGAGTTTCTCTTCCGCGGCGTAGCCATCCAGCCCGGCAAACCCGTCGCCTTCGGCCAAATCCCTCGCCTCGGCCAGCCGCCGCTCCCATTCTTCGCACTGCCCGGCAACCCCATCTCAAGCGCCGTCACCTGCCAGCTCTTCGCCGCCCCGCTCCTCGCCGCCCTCGCCGCAGACTCAAACCCCAAACCCCGCTTCACCCAAGCCCAGCTCACGACTCCATGGCACGGCAAACCCGGCCTCACCCGCTTCCTTCCCGCCATTGGCAGCTTCGTCCACTCGCCGCAAGTTGAACTCATCCCCTGGCAAGGTTCCGGCGACCTCGCCGCATTCGCCCGCTCCAACTGCTTCGCCGTGATTCCCGACGATACAGAGGAAATCCCGGCAGGAGCAAGCATTCAGATCCTTTTGGCCGATTGACGGAGCATTCGCGGCTTATTCCGGTAGCGGAGTCGGGCGATTTCGCCGCCTCGCCACCGCCCAAAACCCAATCGCCGCAAACACCAGCACCAGCCCACCCAAGAACGCCGCCAGATGCTCCTTCACTACAGTTTCCATCAGCGGCACCGCGCTCGGCCCCAGCTTTAGCACCAGCAGCGACAGTACCAGCCAGCGCACCATCCGCCCCGCAAACACCGCCAGCACAAACGGCACCACGCGCATCTCAAACACCCCGGCCGCAAACACAAACGCCTTCCACGGCGTCGGCGGCGGCAGCATGCTCGGCACCATCACCGCCAAAAACTCCTGCCGCTCGAAGCGAGTCCGCATCGCGTCGAACTTCTGTCGATTCACCCGCTTTAGCAGAAAAAGCTCCCCGCCCGCGCGCCCCAGACCATACGGCACCAGCCCGCCGATCGCCGAGCCTGCCGCGCCCAGCAAACAATACATCCAAAACCGGCTCTTGTCCTGCCACACTGCTCCTCCCATCAGCAAGTCCATCGGAACGGGAAGAGAAGAGGAATCGATCAGCGCGATCGCCCCAATGCCCCAGAAACCGAGCTTGGCCAGCAAGAGCTGAGAAAAAACGACCAATTTTGCCATCAAGTTCGTGAAGAGATGCTTCAAATCTTACCTTCCGCAATACGGACTGGGTTGCCGGTTGGACTCCTTGGGTAACTTACTCATCCTTCGATGCGTCTAACCATCCACAGGGCGCGGGCCAACCGAAGACGACAATTCCAAGCCGGCAAGGTTCATTCTATGCGCCGGCTTCCCAGCTCCCAACTGCCGTGCTCCTTTGCTCTGGCAGAGACTTGAGTAGAATGAGAGAATAACGGAAGCCCCGAACGATAAGCGCTACTTCATCGGCCTCTAACCGGCCTGGAAGCAACGCCCCGCGTTCTACCCGAGTTTCACGAAACCCAAGCATGCCTGCCAGCGATCCGCACACCAATCCGCCCATCCCGTCGCCCGACGCCCAACGCGCCGCCGATGACACCGGCTCGGTTGCGGTAGCCGTGCAGGAACCCGAAGCTCCAGCGCCTGGCGACACTCCTGTTCCCGCCTTCAGCGGCAACGGCTCCCGCGCTGGTTCGTATTCCACCTCCCGCTACGTCGACTACGACACCCACGAACTGCTCGAACGCATCTCCCAATACGAGGACGAGCGCCGCTGGCAGCGCATCCGCGAGGGGATATGGATCTCCATCCTCGCCCATATCGCCTTTTTTGCGCTCCTCTACGCCATCCCGCGCTACGTCCTGCACCAGAATGCGCTCATCGATCCCATCCAGGCGATCAAGAACCGCAAAGATCTGACCTATCTGGACGAATTGCCCGACGCCCTCAAACAGATCCAGAAGGTCAAGCCCAAGCTCCCGCCCATCAAACCCGCCGACACCCAGGTTGACAAGAAGACTCTCGAATCCCTGAAGACTCTGGAAAAACCGAAGCCCGCGCCGCCAGCCCCCGCGCCAGCCCCGCAACAGCAAGCGGAAAACACGCCGCCGCCCGCGCCAGTCGCACAACCCCAGCCCCAACCCGCCGCGCCGCCCACAACCGCCGCGCCCGTTCCCAA